>Ga0172379_10004508_pt1 | contig 20501 bp, 16 predicted proteins | sample GrowelOW334metaG_FD_119756 | JGI IMG/M metagenome (GOLD analysis project Ga0172379, IMG submission 119756) | Groundwater microbial communities from an aquifer near a municipal landfill in Southern Ontario, Canada - Groundwater well OW334 metaG | ecosystem: Environmental > Aquatic > Deep...
AGACAACAGGGCAATGCGGAAGCTCAACAGGAAGGACGTAATGTATTCCCGCTTCTGCAGGAGACCCAGATACCATTTGACCGAGAATTTTTCAGGGGGAAAGCTCATCATGCTGGATGAGGAAAACGAACTGATCATTACGATGGGCAGGGGCAGGATGATGAAGATGAGTACCAGTAGCGTATAAAGCCTGTAAAGGGCGCTTGTCGCCTTCCCGACGATGGGAAGGGTGCTTTTTCTTTCCTTTCTGCCTGGGAAAAGGGAATCCAGGAAGCCTGAAACCATACAGGAGATGGAGTAGAGCCCATCCGAAAGCATGCCGGTCAGACGATAGATACCCTTGTCGAATTTGATTTCCTGGTAGACGCCGGACCGATCGTTCATCCGTTCTATTTTTGAGGTGAGCCTATTGTAGGTGCTGACCAGGATCAGGCTGAAAAGCATCAACACGATGGCTGCCGCCGCGGCGAAGGGCCAATTGAGTAATTGCATCGCCTGTTGCTGGACGAGCATGGTCATGACCATGATGGTGCCGCCACCCAGCAGTCGGGGCGTGACGAAGGAACTGAAACTAAGCAGGAAGACGAAAAGACTGCCCGCCACCACGCCTGGGCTGCTTAGGGGAAAGATGACCTTCCAGAAAGCATTGAAAGGAGAGCAGCCCAAATCCCGTGCGGCGTTCTCGAGGTTGAGATTCATGTTTTCCAACACGCTGTTGATGGAAAGGATCATATAGGGGATGAAAACCTGAGTAAGCCCCAGTATGATACCCAATTCACCGGGGATGAACTTGATACGGGCTATGCCGAATAAACCAAGGAAGCTGTTCACCGGACCGTGGGAGCCGAACACGATCATGAGTCCCAGGGTCCTCGCCACCACGTTGGTAAGCAGCGGCGTGAGTATGAGGCCGAGCAGAAGGCTCTTTTTCTTTCCCCTGCTTTTGGACAGCAACATGGCAACCGGATATCCCAGCACCAACGATAACAGGGTCGCCAGAAAGGCTATCCTGAAGGTCCTCAGCAGGATCATCAGGTAATAAGGTTCGAGCAGCCGCCTGAAATTTTCCAGGGTGAAGGTCTTGTCGGTAAAGCCGCTGCCCGAAACATAGGTCTGGAAACTGACCAGGAACAGCAAGCCCATGGGGATGAAGAACGCAAAAAAAAGGATGGACATGCCGGGGGAGAGAAGCGCGTATTTTGAGCGTTCCCGTTTGTTCCTTGCATGGGTGTTGCTTTTGGGATTATTCATGCTGGTATGCTGCCTTCCGGCCATCGAGTATCCCCTTCTGTGTAGATGACCAATTTCCGGTCCCCACATCTCCCGTTCCCGGCGATCCAGGCCAAAAACAGAAGTGGCGACCGGAATCCGGATATATCCGGAGGGAGGGAGGCCCTTTCAGCACTCGTTCTGAAAGGGCAATCCAAGCTATTTCTCCAAGATTTCCTTGTTCCAGCGGTCCGCCCAAGCGGATTGGCTGGTGGTGATCGTCTTGTTGTCCAGGGCGTACAGTTTGGCGACAGCCGCATCTCCGTACACCACCTTGGAAGCCAGCTCCGGCGCCAATTTGATGTTTTTGTTGGTGGGACCATATTTAAGTTGTTCCGCATACGCCTGCTGGCAAGCCTGGGAAAGATGGTAGTTGATGAAGATTTCGGCCAGTTCGACGTGCTTGGAATTCTTCGTGACCGCCGCGCAGTTCATGGAAAGCACCGCGCCTTCCTTTGGAAGGACAAAGTCTACATGTCCGCCGGCATCCTTGTAGTTGTAGGCGTATCCGTCCATCTGGGGGGCGAGCCAAAGGTCACCCTGCTTGAAGGCCAGGTTCATCTCGTCGATACCGGAAAGTACCATCGGGAAGGGCTTCAGTTTCTTGATGGCCTCAAAACCGGGGTCGATGTTCTTTTCGCTGCCGCCATGGGCTTTCGCTGCCATGACGAGGAAGGCGGTTCCCTGGGTTCCGGGGAACACGAAGGGGGCTACCTTGCCCTTGTTTTCTGGCTTCCACATCTCGAGCCAGGAATCGGGGGGAGTCTTGAACACGTCGGTATTGTACATCAGGCCGACGGCTATCAGGGCTACGCCGTAGCCGCCGCTATTTTTGGCGATGGGGTACAGGTTGGCGTACTCGGAAACCCGCGCGGGGTTGGCGGGAAGGATGACACCATCGGCGTTGGCCTGTTCAGTCTGGGCCATGCTCAGGTACACGATATCCATCGAGGGGTTGTTCACCTCCGAATAAATGCGGGCGTATCTATCGGAGGATCCTCCAAGGACAAATTCGACTTTGGCGCCGGTAGCGGCTTCGAAGGGCTTCACCACGTGTTCGCGGATGATCTCTTCCTGTGGTCCACCCCATACACCAACTACGATCGTTTTCCCCTCGCCGATTTTGGGTGTGGCAGTGGTCTCCGGCTGGGGAGATGCAAACGCCATACCGGTCAACAGCAAACCCGCAAGACACAGCGTGACAAATCGTTTCATGTTGTCCTCCATAAAATCGTCGGTTTCTTCCGATACCGGAATCCGACTATCGTTCTGATCAGTATGATATCATAACATTATAATGTTTGCGAGAATATTTTTAAAATTACTGCCTGGTTGATGCGCAGGCACAAAATAAAAGGCCCCCGAACGTATTCAAGGGCCCTCTTCATGATTCAGCTTAGGCTTTTCCGGCACTCTCCCTGAACTTTCTCGTTGGTGATCAGCTATTTGGCCTTCTTTTCCTTAGCGCCGCTGCCAGCCTGTCGGCCTGGAGCATGAAGGTTTCCAGCCGCGCCCGAATGATCTGGCTGAAAGGGTTTCCGTCGCATTCAATGGACAGGAAGGGGAGCACGTCCATGGTTTCCTTAAGGTCCGTCAGGTCCAGGCTTTCGCCCGCGTTGGCCGCCGCCCGCTCCTTGCCCACAAGGGTCATCTCCTGTTCCGCCACTGCTTCCGTCATGCGGGAGTTCATGCAGCCGAATGGCCCCACCGAGATTACACCGCAGTACTTTTCCACGTACCGGGCAAGGGCGGCCCCCGAGGACAGGCCAGGTTCGCCGGTGAGCTGCAAGGGGAAAAAGTGGGTGGAGTGGGCCATATAACGCTTGATGTTGATCATTTCGGCTTCGTAAAGCCCCGATTTTTCCAGGACTTTCTTGATGCGCTTCTCGTAGCTGTTCTGGACCAGGTCGGTAACCGCCATCTCGAACTTGCCCATCAGGCTCAGCTTGGCCTCGTACATGCCGATGGAGCGCAGGAAATCCGTATAGCGCACCCATTCGGATACTGGTGCATCCAGCATGATAAAGCCGTGGTCGGCCAGCATTTCCGGGATGCCCATGAGCGCGAAGTGGTCCCTCCGGACGAAAATCTCGCCCACCACGGCAACGTACTTGGCCTCGGAAATCGGCGCTTTCAGGGGGAGTGTTTTGAGTGCATTGGCGCTCAGCCTGAGCTGCTTGAAGAAGGGCGTCCGGGAGGTACCGTCCAGGGTGGCCTCGATGGCAGCCGCTTGGTTTTCGAATAGTGCAAGCGCTGATGGCCTGTCCGCAGCGTGGGCCTTGAGCATGGAACGGATATCGTCCATGACGTCGAAGGCGTACATGGCCTTGAGCATGCCCATGCGGAATTTCAGGCCCAATCCGGCATAGCCGTCGTCGTTGGTCAGGATGAGCTGGGCGACGTCGCGGAGGCCCAACTTCTCCACCATCGCCTCGATCAGGATTTCATACTGGCCTACACGGCAACAACCACCCGCACCAACCATCAATACCACAAGTTTTTCATTTGGATTCTTGCGGTACTTCAGGTATTTGCGGATCTCGCCCAGAATATTGATGATGGGCAGGCATTCCTTGCTGGTCGTGACGGAGCGTCCCAGGTCCAGTGCCTCCCGGTCGCAGACGGGCAGGGGCTCCGCGTTCCACCCCAGGGACCTCAGCACAGCCGCCGAACTCCGCGCGAAGAGGTCTCCCATGGAAGGCACGATCACCTTAATTTCGGGTGCTGTCATGGCGAATTCCACGTCTTGGGAATCGACAAAAACTGCCTTGCCCAATTCGTTGATGCGCATTTTCGCAGGTGTGAAATCCAGTACCTTGTCGTGGACCCTGTCGCTCAGCTTCATGTAATTCCGCACCACGTCCATGAAGGCTTCGATACGGGTATTCACCCCCGCGTCCGCCGTGTGGGAGTCCACCTCGATGGTGAGTGATGGCTTTACGCCCATCAGGTCGCGGAAGTGGGTAACCATCATGGAATCGATGGCGCACAGGAAGTTGGTGAGGTAGCAGCCGAAAAGTTGGGGATGGCGCTTGACTATGCGCGCGGCCTTGATGATGCGCTGACCCATTTCCCAGTAGGTATCCCGGAAATTCTCCTCGTTCTCGTATAGGAGGAAGTCGAAGGGTATGAGCTCTATGCCCCGGGAGGCGAATTTGGACGGGACGCCCTTGTTGGCTTCGTCGGCGAAGGCGGAATAGGGATGGCCGAAGTAGACCACCGCGATGCGTTCCGGGTGGGCTTCCAGGTCGGCGAGGATGCGCCGGCCCTCTTCCTTGCAGTCCGCAAAGAAGGCCAGCAGCTTCTCCACCGCCACGTCGTGGGCCCGGGCGCCTTCCTCGGCGCTAAAGCCCAATTCCCTGGCCACCTCGATGAACTTGTCCTTCTCCGCGCCGTAGCTCTCCCGCAGGTCCAGGATGGGGGCTATCAGCTTGGGTGGATTCTGCATGCCCACCAGGTGGGTAGCCCGCTGGTACCAGGGTTCGCCCTGCACGAACATGCAGGTGGTCTGGTATTCGATGCGGTACTCTTCCTGCTCGGAGACGTGGATTTCCTTGATATGGGGGGAGAAGATGAAGTCCGGTTTGCGGTCCAGCAGGTCCTCGAACATGCCCAGGGCAATCTGGCCTGCCAGGCAATAGCTGGTCATGCCCTTGTCGATGCCCGTCTGTTTGACGATTTCCGGCAGGATCACACGGCAGCCCAGGGTGTCGAAGAAGTTGAAGTACAGGGGGTAAAGCATGTGGGTGTGGAAACTCTTGTTGATGCCCACGGCGACAGCATTGGGTTTCAGGTCCTTGCGTGGCTGGGCATACTTGGTGAACAGGAGTTCCTTGCGCGTTTCCGGGTGATTCAGCTTGGTCACGTCGTAATTGAGCTTGTGGATCTGGTTGTAGTACTTGTTGCAGGCTCCGCCGAAGGGGAATTTCTTGCCGTTCACCTCGATAATCGAAATTTCACACTTGCGATCGCAGTGTTCGCTGGTGCCGGGGCAGATAAAGTTCTTGCCGTAGCTTACGGTCCGGTCGGCCAGCTCGGTCAGGCTGAAATCCCCCCGCTCCAACAACCCTGCGGCCATCATGTTCTTGATTTCCAGCGCGACGCCATAGGAACCCATCAGGCCCGGCTCCGGCGGAACGATAATCTTCTTGCCCGAAATTGCGGCCATGGCTAGGGGGACCGCCTTGTTGTAGCACACCCCGCCCTGCATGAAGACCTTATTGCCCACCTGCCGGGAGCCTTTAACCCGGTTCACGTAGTTGATGCAGATGGAATAGACCAGACCTGCGACTATATCTTCACGGGAAATGCCTTCCTGCAAGGCGGTATTTATGTCCGAAGATATGAAAGCGGCGCACTGGTCCGAGAAATTCGGCGGCATCCTGGCAGCCAGGGCAACGTCGGCGATGTTTTCCATCTTGATGCCCAGCGATTCGTAGGCCGATTCCTCAAGGAAGCTGCCCGTACCGGCAGAGCAGGCCTCGTTCATGGCGTAGTCCGAGGCTACGGCGTTGGTCAGGAAGGTATATTTCGCGTCCTGTCCGCCAATCTCGAAAATGGTATCCACTTCCGGATCGAAATGGGCAGCCGCCCGGGCGTGGGCGATGATTTCGTTGATGATTCCTTCTGTCCCGGCGTGAAGTCCCGCGATGTAGCGGCCCGAGCCGGTTACACCCAGCCCGGTTATCTTGATGGGCATTGTCCCCACCTGTTCCAGCAGTGCCTGATAGCAGTTGCGGGAGGCTTCGATGGGGCTGCCGTTGGTGCGCAGGTATTTGGAAAACAGGATTTTCTCGTCCGCAAGCCTGAACAAGACCGCCTTGGTGGTGGTGGATCCCACATCGAGCCCGATGACGCATTCGTCGCCGGCTGCCAGGATTCCGAAGGGCATGTCCTTGAACTCGACTTGGTCGCGATATTCCGATAGGGGTTTCAGGAATTCGAAGGAGGAATGGGATTCGTTGAAGTACTCACCCTTGGGGCCTGTCGCGGTACTTTTTGCGTCCAAGGCCCACAGGGCAGCGCCGAGGGCCTCAAAATAGGGGGCTTCCTCGGGAACCTCCACCAGATCGACCCCTTCCTTCAGGAAACCTATAACCGCGCCGTTCCGTGCCGTACCGCCCACGACCAGCACCTTTTTGGCCGAGATCTTAACCAGCAGCTCCTCTATTTTCTTTGCGATCATCCGCGCAAGCCCCGCGGCGACGTCGGCGATGGGCTCGCCCTTGTTCAGCGCGTGGGTGCAGTCGGACTTGCAGAACACCGAACAGCGTCCGGACAGCTTGTGGGGGTTGGTGGAGCTTTGGGCCAGGGAAACGGCTTCCTCCACGTCCACGTTCATGCGCCGTATCTGCTGCATGAAGAATTCGCCCGTACCGGAAGCGCATTTATTCCCGGAAGATATACGGGAAACCTTGCCCTTGCCATCCATCTCGTAGACGATGAAGGACTCGCCACCGGCGGAGACCACCGCATCGTGCTTCTTGGCTCCACCCTGTGTGAATGCATAGGCGAGTTCTGTGGCTTCGGGTTCGATGATGGAAGAAAAACGGGTGATTTCGCGGAATTTACGCCCCGTCACCGCAATGAACTTGCCGCCCAGCTCGTATTCATCCAGAACCTTGGTCAGGGTGCCCTTCGGATCGCCCTCATGGTCCCTGACAACCACGTTCTTGACGTAGGGGCCATGTCCGTTTCGTTCAATCTCCACGAGCGAAAAAGTTGAAGCCCCCAAGCAGATGCCGATGGCGTTCTCACGGGAATCGGTACTCATTTCCTGCATTTCGTTTTGTCTCCGGTATCGCGGTTCGTTCGGGAATATGCGCGATGGATTGTTTCGGGGATATCCTACGCTTTTCCATTGATAACGACAAGGCAGGGAAGATTAAAATGATAATGATTCCTAACTAAATGGATGGGGCTTTGTCCGAGCAAATACTGCCATTCTACAAAACTTTCAGATATTCATTTACGCCGCCGACCCGTCGCGTATATAATGATCCAAACGCGCGCCAAGGCTGGCGGAGCGCAGGGGGCTTCAGTGAAGGCGAACGCCATCGAAATGATCGGCATCACCAAGATTTTTCCCGGAGTGGTCGCGAACGACAAGGTGGATTTCTCTGTTGCCGAAGGGGAGATCCATGCCCTTCTGGGGGAAAACGGCGCGGGAAAATCGACCCTCATGTCGGTGCTTTTCGGGCTGTATGACCCCGATGCCGGTTCCATCCAGGTCCGGGGCGTCCCGGTGCGGATTAAAAGTCCCAACGACGCCACCGCCCTGGGCATAGGCATGGTCCATCAGCATTTCAAGCTGGTGCGTAATTTTACCGTGGCGGAAAACATCATCCTGGGCATGGAACCCCGGACAGCCTGGGGAGACGTGGATCTGGCAGGTGCGGAAAAGCGCGTGGCGGAATTATCCACCCGCTATGGCTTGTCGGTGGATCCCCACGCCAAAATCGAAAATATCACTGTGGGCATGCAACAGCGGGTCGAGATCCTCAAAATACTGTACCGGGATGCGGAAATCCTCATTTTCGACGAACCCACCGCAGTGCTCACCCCCCAGGAAATCGACGAGTTGATGGAGATCCTCGAACGGCTGAGGGACGAAGGCAAGACAATCGTGCTCATCACCCACAAACTCAAGGAAATCAAGCAGGTTGCCTCCCGCTGTACCGTGTTGCGGCGGGGCAAACTCGTGGGAGTCGTAGACGTGGCCAGCGCCTCTGAGGCAGAAATGGCCGAGATGATGGTGGGCCGTTCGGTTGTATTCCGGATCGAAAAAGCTCCGCACACGGCAGGCGGGGTGGTCCTCCGGGTAGAAAACTTGACCGTTCTGGGTCCCAAAGGCGTTCCCGCCGTGCGGGACCTGTCCTTGGAAGTGCGTGCCGGCGAGGTGGTAGGCGTGGCAGGGGTCGATGGAAACGGCCAATCCGAGCTGGTTGGTGCCCTCGCGGGGCTGTTGCCAGTAAAATCAGGTCGCATCCTGCTCAAAGGCCGGGATATTGCCTCCCTTTCCATACGGGAGCGCATCAAGGCCGGTATGGGATTGGTCCCGGAAGACCGCCACATCCACGGCTTGGTACTGGATTTCGACCTGGACGAGAATCTGGTACTCAAAAGCTTCAGGGACGCGCCGTACTCCGGCTTGGGCGGTTTCCTGGATTTTAGGGCGATTTCGAAGCACGCAGCCGATCTGATCGGCCAATTCGATATACGCGCGGGAGCCGGGCCATCCACTCCTGCCAAATCCATGTCCGGCGGCAACCAGCAGAAGGCGGTCATCGCCCGGGAGCTGGATCTGTCCCCGGACCTCCTCGTCGTATCCCAACCCACCCGCGGCCTCGACGTAGGAGCAATAGAATACATCCACCGCCGCATTATCGAAGAGCGGGACAAAGGCCGGGCGGTTCTGCTGGTGTCTTTCGAACTCGATGAAATCCTCAACCTCTGCGACCGGATAGCCGCTATTTCAAAGGGAACAATCGTGGGTGTTCTGGATGCAAAGGATGCCGACGAACGACGGATCGGGGCGATGATGGCAGGAATGCGCATGGACCAGACCCAAAGCGGCACGGCCGCTGATACGAAAGGGGGAGTCCATGCGCTCTAAACGCGAAGCCGGTTTCCAGGACAGGATCCTGGACTTGTTCACCTCCTCCGATGCCCTGGTGTCGGTCGTCGTCGTGCTCCTGGGTTTTGCCGTGGGGACAGTGCTCCTGATCATGGTCGGGCGGAATCCGGGGGATATGTATTCGGCGATAACCCAGGTGCTTTCCGGTTACGACCTGCGAAGCGGCGTGTGGAACGCCCGCTATATTGGCGAGTGGCTCGTGATGTCGACCCCTCTCATCCTGTGCGGCCTATCCATGGCCTTTGCCGCACGCACCGGTCTTTTCAACATAGGCGCTGAAGGCCAGTACATAGTCGGCCTGACGGTAGCCCAGTTCGTCGCGCTCTACGGCCCCCAGGTAGCCGGCCTCCACTGGATGCTCGCAGTCGTCCTGGGAATGATGGCCGGTGCATTCTGGGGCGGCATTGTGGGTGCCCTCAAGGCAAAATACTCGGTTTCCGAGGTCGTGGCCACCATCATGCTCAATTATGTGGCTTACTTCGCTTCCCGCTTCCTAACCCAGCTGATTCCCGGCGCCAACACCTACCGTACTCCCAGTTTTTCCCAGACCGCCCGGCTCGAGAGCCCCTTCCTGATGGCCCTGACCAACGGCTCCCGGGTGAATTACGGTTTTTACCTTGCCATCGTCTCGGTCATCGTATTCTGGGTAATCATCGAAAAGACCCGTCTGGGCTTCTCGCTTCGGGCTACGGGGCTGAACAAGGACGCCGCCCGATTCAGCGGCATCAACGTGACGGGTTCGATTGGCGGGGCAATGGCGATTTCCGGGGCCTTCGCGGGTCTGGCAGGTGCTATCGTTGCCTTGGGCTCCTTCTCCTACGGAAGGGTCCTGGGCGGCTACGACAATTACGGTTTCAATGGCATCGCCGTAGCCCTGGTGGGCAATAGTACAGCTGGTGGCACCGGGATCGCGGGACTGCTTTTCGGCATGCTCAACTCCGCCCAACCCCTCATGCAGTCCCGGCAAATCCCCAAGGAGATTACTGCTATCATTTCCGGCCTGGTCGTAGTATTCATCTCCCTCCGAGGGGGAGTGCGCATGCTCCTTGAATGGCGCATGAAGGAGCTTGCACGAAAGGGGAGGGTGACCGAATGAACGATTTCCTGCGGATGATACCATCCATCCTGATGATAGTATCCCCCATCCTTATAGCCGCGGTGGGTGGGATGATCTGCGAGCGCGCCGGGGTCGTGAATATAGCCCTTGAGGGGCTCATGGGCATAGGCGCGTTCACCGCGGCGACTACCCATGTATTGCTCGAGCCCTCGCTTCCCTTCTCCATTGTAGTAGCCCTTCTATTCGCGACAGTGGCAGGCATGATTTTTTCCCTCATCCATGCCTTCGCGTCCATCACCCTCAAGGCGGATCAGGTGGTTTCGGGGACGGGTATAAACCTGCTGTCCATAGGCATCAGCGTATTCCTCTGCCAGATCATGTTCAAACAGGAACGCACCGAGCCCTTCCGTCTGGGCATGATGCCCGGCCCGCTGGGCATCTACCCCACGGCCTGGATCGCGCTGGCCGTACTCCTGTTGTCCTGGTACTTCCTGTACCGGCGTCCCGTAGGCCTGCACCTGCGTTCCTGCGGCGAGCACCCCCAGGCGGCCGCCTCAGCGGGTATCGACGTAAAACGACTCCGCTATATCGCCGTACTCATTTCCGGCGCCCTTGCCGGTCTGGCTGGAGCCTGCCTCGTGCTTACCCAAACCATCCAGTACACGGTTTTCACCATCAACGGCGCCGGTTTCATCGCCTTGGCCGCCGTTTCCTTTGGCCGCTGGCTGCCCAAGGGCATATTGGGATCCTCGCTCCTGTTCGGTTCGTCCGTCGCCCTGGCCATCTACATGGTAAACATTCCGTCCCTGCGCTTCCTGCCCAGCGAATTCTTCAGCGTCCTGCCCTACATCATAACCCTTGCCACCCTGGTCATTTTCAGCGGAAAGGATTATGCCCCCCGCGCGGCAGGACAGGCCTTCGACAAGGGAAGGAGTTGACCATGCACAGTCTGTACGCCCCCGATGCGGGCACTCCCCACAACACGGCCAAACCGGGGGAAATCGCTCCCACTGTCCTGATGCCCGGCGATCCACTGCGGGCCAGGCACATCGCCGACACCTATCTGGAAAATGTGGTCCAGTTCAACCAAGTCCGCGGCATGCTCGGCTTCACCGGCCTGTATAAGGGGAAACGCATATCCGTGATGGGTTCCGGCATGGGAGCTCCTTCCATGGGAATTTACTCCTATGAGCTCTACGCCCATTACGGGGTCCAGCGCATCATTCGCATAGGTACCTGTGGAGGACTGACTGCGGACGTGGAGGTAGGTGACCTCCTGTTCGCCATGTCGGCCTCCACCGATTCCAACTATGCCTCCCAATACGGGCTTCCTGGGGTGTTCGCTCCCTGCGCGGACTATGGCCTGCTCGAAAAGGCCGTGACTGCCGCCCGCCGTTTCGGTTTCAGGCATTGGACGGGGAACGTATTTTCCTCCGACGTTTTTTCCCTGTACAACGCCCGGGGCGACGAGGGCTGGAAAAAATGGGCTCGCATGGGTTGCGCCGGCACGGACATGGAATGCTACGCCCTCTACTGCAACGCGGCCTACCACGGCAAAAAGGCACTCACCATGCTCACCTGTTCCGATTCCAACGTAACCCGCAAGGAAATGAGCCCCGAAGAACGCCAAAGCAGCCTGACAGGGATGTTTAAGGTAGCGCTGGAGTTCGCGGAGTGAACGACGCAAGCCGCCTTTACCTGAAAACCATGGACGAGCGTTACGCCTGCAAGCTCTTCGACCCGACGCGATCCGTCTCCGAGGATGTCCTATTGGATATTCTCGAAGCCGGCAGGCTTTCGCCCTCGTCCTTCGGCCTTGAGCCATGGAGCTTCATCGTCACCAAGGCCCAGGCGATGAAAGACAAGCTCTTCACTGCCTGTTTCTGCCAGGAAAACATACGTACCGCCAGTTTCGTGCTCACCATCGCAGTGCGTACCGCACGCCACTACGCGCCTGACGCGGACTTCGTCAGGCAACGCGCGGATCGTTTCCCCGGCGGTTTGGGCGCCTTTCTGGAAGAATACTCGGGATATCGGGACTTTCTGAATGATGCGGGACGCTGCGAACCCTGGGCGCGGGCCCAGGGTTATATTGCCTGCGCGAATATGATGAACCTTGCTGCGGCTAGCGGGGTGGATTCCTGTGCCATCGAGGGGTTCAAGGAAGACGAGGTAAGATCGATACTTCACTTGGAACCGGCGGATTGGCGCATTTCACTGCTTATTCCATTCGGATATAGGGGTGAACCGTTCAGGCCCAAGATCCGGGAGCCACTTGCGTCGTTGGTCGAATTCGTCGATGCTTGATACTTCGGAATCATTCGCCATACTTTCACGTGGAGTCAAGATGAATACCATGAACGAGGTCAAGTACAAGCGTTCCCGCCAGCGGGAACGTATCCTGGATACCCTTAAAAATACAAAATCCCACCCCACAGCCTCGTGGGTGTATGACGAGCTCAAAAAGGATTTTCCCAGCCTGAGCCTGGGTACGGTTTACCGCAACCTGGGCATCCTCCGCGACCAAGGCCTGGTGAGGGTGCTGCAATCAGGAAGTACTTTCGATCGTTTTGACGCCGATATGAAGGAGCATTCCCATTTCGTGTGCGAGAATTGCGGCAAGATAGAGGATGTGGACCTGCCACCCTACATCGAATGGGGGAAAAGCATCTCCGCATCCCTGGGCCGGAAAGTCACAGGATACCGCCTGGATTTTTACGGCCACTGCGACGATTGCGCACCGCAGGATGCGCACCCATCGCATTCCGCCACTTCCTAGGCGTTTTCCAGAGACGCGATCACCCGCGCATCGACGGGGTCCGATGGATCCAGATGGGATATATTCCTGAGTATGTGGCCCATGCCTTTCGGCCTCGCCTCTAACCTGAATTTTTCGTCATCCGGAAACAGTTTGCCGTTCTCATCGGGAGCCGCAAAGTCGATGGCGGCGCGGTAGGCCACCGCAATGGCCCCAAAGGGTTTTCCCTGACGGGCGCACAGGCGCATGGCTCCTGCCAGGCGGTCTTCCCTGTCCAGTTTGCGGTACAGATCCCGGCCAACCCGGTGCACCGTGTCACCCAGTGCTGTATTCCCGAAACGCAGGATAAGATCCTCCACGTGGGCTTCCAAGTCCTTCAAGCTATACGCATGGGGGTAGGCTTCCGCAAGCGCGGCGCAGCCCTCCATCATGGCGGAACGGGCTCCTTTTTCCACACCGGCCAGGCGTAGGGCCTGGGGCAGGTAGACCACCGCCGGATCGGCCAGGAACCCCAGGTAAGCCGAGCTTGCGTGCCCCAGGTTATGGACAAACAACTTCCGGTCCACGAAGGCTTCGATCTCGTCCACCGGGTGCAGGCCTGCTACGGCGGGAACGGGTCCCCTGAAACCCTTGCCGTCCAGGATGAGTTCCTCGTATTCCTCGGCAAAAACCTGCAGGGGATCCACGGCCAGATCTTCCGCGCGCATTATGGGCACCATCTTGCCTATGCTCGTCTCCACCAAGCCCACGAGTGTATTAAGTGGATAATCCGGACCCAGCTCCCGGGCAAGGGTATCCCTGAAAAAGGCATCCGCACCACGGGCGTTTTCCGCGATGATGATGTCCAGCGGCTTGCCGGGGGTCCGCTTCTGCCGCTCTGCGAGCCCAAGGGCAATGACGGGCAGGACCTTTGGGAAGGCCCCCTTGCCCACGCTGGTTGCAACCAGGTCGGCATCCGCGATCTCCGCGGCGACGGCAGCTCCGTCCCTTCCGTCCACCGCCCGTACCGGACCCACCAAACGGCGTTCGTCGCTCCGGCCTTCCCGCTTTATGACGACCGTGTAAGCCTTTTTCTCGTTCAGTAGTCCGACTACGGTGGCATTCACGTCGATGAAGGCAACATCCCACCCGGCTTTCACGAAAAGTTGTCCCAGGAAAGATCTGCCTATATTTCCGGCTCCAAACTGAATGAGCTTCATCGTTTCTCCTCAATTATCTGCGTGCGATACCGTTTCACGAAGGGTTCCACAAGTTGGAGCTTTTCACCCTGCCTGTCCTCGTAGAAGGCACCGCCCACCGTAAAGCAGGCAAAGCCGCCCGAGGCTGCCGCCCAGGAACACGCTTCCGTCAGGTCCAGCTTGCCCCGTGAAAGCGTACCGGCCTGTTCCGCCAAAGATGCCAACAAACCACCAGCGAAATTGTCACCGCACCCGGTGGTATCTCCACGTTTTTCGGGGTGCGCTGCCAGTTCCTCGTCGATGGCCCGGGAAACGGGGAGGGTGGTATCCTCCAGTTTGGCGAACAAGGACCCCGACGACTGGAGCCGGATGTTTCGGGAGCCTTCGGTAACGACCACCGTCCCCACTCCCTGCCGGGCGAACCAGGCCATGGCCGCGCTTGTGTCGGAACAGCCCGAGGTCCGCAGCGCCTCTTCCTTGTCGGCGACCAGGATATCAATGAAGGCATATGCGTCGTCGCGGAGCCCCAATTTCCATTTCTCGCCGGGTCTGGCTTTCTCGCTGCGGAAATCGTAGACCAGATTGACGAAGGTGATGCTTCCCTTCGATCTGGCGCGGTTCAGGATTTCCTTCATCCCATCGTGAATGCGCGGCACCAGCCCTGTTCCGCCAAATTCGATGATATCGGCTTCCCAGAACAGGTCTCCCAGGTGTTCCGGACCATACGCACCGGCCGCCCCGATAAGGTTGATGAAACTCCGCTCGCCGTGGCCGTGGTCGTACGTGGGATCCGAAAGTACGTCCGTCCTGGGTGTCGCCCCCGGAACGACCACATAATTCCGCTCGTCCAAAGGCAGGCGGGCGATGAAATCCACGGCCAGATCCCCGGTCGCGTCCGCACCTCGGCCACCAAAAAACCTGAAGGTGTCGCCGCACCCGGAACGAAGTTGGGACGCATTGGTTAAGGCCACCACCGACGGCCCGCCCAGATTCCGGGCGGAGGGCGGTCGTCCGTCTGTAAGGACAGCCAAGGCGCTCTCGTAGGGTTTTCCGGCGAAGCGCTCGTAATCCTCGGCAAAAACCAGTTTGCCCGGCGAGAGTCCGCCGTCTCCCTCGCGACGGGAACGGGCTGCCGAAAAAGAGGCGGACCCGAAGTCCACCGGCACGTAGAGATTGTCGACCAGACAGCAACCGCACCCGTGTATGGTCACGACTTGCCTCCCAAGAGCGCATAGTCAGACACCAGCAGGTGCAGGGCTTCCGTGTCCTCCTCGATCGCGGGGAAACGCCCGCAATTATCCAGAAAACGGTTGTCCTGCATATCGTCGTTGGCCATGCTCACTTCCCCGGTCAGAACCGGCGCTCCCTCTGCCCAGAAACTGTGGTAGCACCTCTGCTCCAGGCAGATGCTCTCGCCCGGTTCCAGCACGACCTTTCCGCCCGCATGCACCTTCCGGCGAATCCCGTCCACGGAAACCAGTAGGGGTGTATCGGCAAGTTTATCGTCCTTTGTGGCATTGTACAGCTGGATCACCAGCTTCCCGCCGCCCCTGTTGATGATATCTTCCATCTTGCTGTAGTGGAAGTGCATCGGCGTTTCCTGGTTCACCTTGACTATCATGATTTTTTCCGCGTAGGGCTTTTTGTCGCGCTTGGGATTACCGTTGCGGACGGTAAACAGGAAGAGCCCCCGTCTTCCAAAGTTCCCCGACCCGAAATCGGTCACATCCCAGCCCATCATGTTTTCCCTGATTTCGCTGATTTCTTCGCCCCGGCCTTTCCAATCCGAAGGCTTCCAGTAGGCCCAGGGTGGCAAAAGATAGCGGTATTTCGCAAAGATCTCTGTGGCCTCTTTCATCAAGCTGTTGATTTCGCTTCGTTTCATCCGGGACTCCTTGGTGTATAGGTATATTCGCCCTTTTCCGGCAGGACAAGTTCAATTTCCAATTCGGTTCTTGGTTTGATGTTCGCGCCTGGGGCTTCCGCATTCAAGCCCCTACCGTCTTGTGCCATTATTGAGAGGAGCATGGTTGCCGCCTGGAATCCCAGCCCGTAATGGGGTTGGCGCAGGCTGATGAGGGGGGTGGGCAAAAAAGGCAGGTCCGTGCCGAAGCGGGCCACCCAGGCGGTTTCGCCAATGCGATAGCCCCGTTCGGTGAGCAGGGCTGCCAGTTTGAGCCCGATTCCCTCCGTGGAGGCAAGCCATGCCCGCGTATGGGGAAGCGCCTTGACCAGCGCCGTTTGCAGATCCATCGAGGAAGAATCCCGTTCGTAGAGAAGAATTTCCAGAGGCTCGATACCCAGCTGGCCAGCGGCTTGCCGGTAACCCGCGCGGCGTTCGCGCAGGGAACTGGCAGCCAGATCAAAACCCACGTACCCGATCCGGCTACCTCCCCCGGCTGCCTTTGCTAGGGCCAGCGTTGCCTTCACCGCCGCAGCCCTGTCCCCCTGCATCACAACACCGTAAGCTGAAGGGATGGGCTGAATACTATCCGGCACGCGGTCTATCAGGACGCAACACGTTGCCCCGATGGCCTTTATCAGGGGCGAAGGGGCGCGAAAGCCTTGCGCACCACCGATTCCGGGAGTGGTTGCCGGCGACCCATGGTTGGCGAAGGGCGCATAGGGCGCGATGATAAGACCGTCCACACCCCGGTAGGCGAAAGCCTGGATGGCTTTCAATTCTTCTTCCGGATCGAAACGGCTTGTGGACAGGATCATCCTGAAATTCGCCGCCGTCAGCGCATCCTCGATACCCCGTACAGTCTCACCCATGAAACGTTCGAATACATCGGGAAATAATACGCCTATGGTGTCGGTGCGTTTGTTGTTGAGGGAACGGGCAAAAAAGTTGGGCCGCCAACCCTGCGCCTCGGCCATCGCACGGACACGATCGGCAGTGGCCGCCGAAATGCGGTACCGCTCGGCATCACCCCGCAGCACCGCCGAAACCGTGGTCCGCGAGAGTCCGCAGCGTTTCGCTATGGTGTCTATGGTCTCATTGGTTTTTTGCATGCTGTACTGGTACAGCTTAACACGATTCTTCAATTCGGGCAAGTAATGGCAGTGTTACGAAGATTACGGTTTTAATGGCTAGGATGCATACTGTATAAACAGATAGGTCATCTTCCTGTTGCCGAAATTGAACTAACGACTAATAACTTACTATATAAAATTTTAGGTTCGGTAACACCCTAAGCTTCACTACACTCCCCGGCGCCTCGTCCTAATGCGGACCAGGTGGGCCGTCACCCCCAGGCCAATCACCCCCAGGATCACCTTGACCCACCAAAGTCGTTGCGGAACTGCAAAAAGGGCGGATGAGCCCAGCGAAATCCAGAGCAGGGTAATGCTGACGATCTTGGATACGAGGGGGATGCCTTCCCCGTCACGGTACCAACGAAGGTATTTGCCGAACCAGAGGTTTGAGTGCAGCCAACGGTACAGGCGGCTGGAACTGCGGAGGTAGCAAGCAGCCGCCAGCAGCAGAAACGGTGTTGTGGGGAGCACAGGCAAGACTATGCCAACAATCCCCAACCCGACAAACAGCGTTCCCGCGACGATGAGCAATACTTGGACGATGCGGCTGCGAAACGGAATGCCCGCCTCCGCAAGGACCCTGCTTTGTCCTTCGTCCGCGAGAACGCGTGCTTCGGCCATATCCTTATTTCCCTGCCTCGCTTACGGGTATTCCCAAGGCCTTCGCGACGCCTTCCCCATACGCACGGTCTGCTTTCAGGCAGTTGCCGATGTGGCGTATCTTGATTTCCCGGGGCGCGTCCCCCATGGCACGCGCGGTATTCCCGAACAGCGCCTTTTTCTGGGAATCGTCCATCATACGGAATAGCGTGCCCGGCTGCGAATAATAGTCGTCATCGTCATCGCGAAAATTCCAGTGGCCGGCGGCACCGGAAAGCGCCAAGGGCGGTTCGGCGAAGTCGGGCTGTTCCTGCCATTCCCCGTAGCTGTTGGGCTCGTAGCCCAGGGTTCCCCCTTGGTTTCCATCGACACGCATGGTGCCATCCCTGTGGTAGCTGTGGAAGGGGCAGCGGGGGGCATTCACGGGTATGCTTGCATGGTTCACCCCAAGGCGGTAGCGCTGGGCGTCACCGTAGGAAAACAGACGCCCCTGCAGCATCTTGTCCGGAGAAAAGCCGATGCCGGGTACTATATTCGCCGGGTTGAAGGCAGCCTGCTCCACGTCAGCGAAATAATTTTTAGGATTCCGGTTAAGCTCCATCACGCCCACCTCGATGAGGGGGTAGTCCTTTTTAGACCAAACCTTGGTCAGATCGAAGGGATTGAAAGGGAAATCGGCGGCCGCCGCTTCAGGGACGACTTGGATCGACATGGTCCAACGGGGAAAATCCTTTCGCTCGATGGCGTCGAACAGGTCTTTCTGGTGGCTCTCGCGATCCTTGGCGATGATGGCTTCGGCCTCGGCGTCGGTTAGGTTCTTGATGCCCTGTTGGGTCTTGAGGTGGAATTTTACCCAGAAACGTTCGTTCTTGGCGTTTATCAGGCTGAAGGTGTGGCTTCCGTAGCCGTTCATATTGCGGTAGGAGGCCGGAATCCCCCTCTCGCTCATGGTAATCGTTACCTGGTGCAGGGCTTCCGGCAGGCTGGTCCAGAAATCCCAGTTGTTCCTTGCGCTGCGCAGATTCGTGCGGGGATCACGCTTGACGGCGTGGTTTAGATCGGGGAATTTCAATGGGTCCCGCAGGAAAAATACGGGAGTGTTGTTGCCCACCAGGTCCCAGTTGCCTTCCTCGGTATAGAATTTCATCGCGAACCCACGTATGTCCCGCTCGGCATCGGCAGCACCCCGCTCGCCTGCCACGGTGGAGAAGCGGACAAACATATCGGTCTTTTTGCCGACCGCCGAGAATACCTTCGTCTTGGTGTACATGGTGATGTCGCCGGTCACCGTGAAGGTGCCGAAAGCGCCGGAACCCTTGGCGTGCATGCGCCGTTCCGGGATAACTTCCCGGTCGAAGTGGGCTAGCTTTTCCAGGAACCATACATCCTGCAACAAACCCGGCCCGCGCGGTCCTGCGGTCATCAGGTTCTGGTTGTCGGTGACGGGAGCGCCCCCGACGGTGGTCAGTTTCTTCTTCTTTTCCATTTCCGTCTCCTTCAGCTTTGGACTTTCAAGGATCCCGCGTGCGCGGCTCCCCGGTTTCCTTTTTCGCGCAGGCTTCGCAGATACCCCGTACCTCTACATGGCGGGAGACGACACTTCCAAAGCCCCTAACAGCTTCCTGTATGCCTAATTCGTCGAGTGCCCGGCTTTCAAAGTCCCTGGCCAACCCGCAACGAAGGCAGATGTAGTGGTGGTGGGGTTCCATGTTCGCGTCGAAACGAACCGTCTCCCGCCGGGGACCCAGGGTTGCGATCAAACCCAAGTCGTTAAGAAGCCACAAGGTGCGATACACGGTATCCAAAGATACGGTAGACATCCTGGGCTGCAGCGCTCTCAGGATGGCATCCGCGTCCGGATGCTCCAGACTGGAGGCTATTTCCCTGAAAATCTCGATGCGCTGGTGCGTCAGCTTTACGCCCGCCTGCCTTACGGCCACCTTGAACCGCTCTAGCCTCCGTTCGACCTCGTTTTCCTCAACCCTCATGAGTTATTCCTATCTGAGTATCATACGCAACTAGTAGTTTGATGACATTTACAAGGATGTCAAGTAAATTCACGATTTCCCTTTCCCCTTGCCTTTTCCAAAACGGGTTCCATCAGGGCAACGCGCCTTATCAAGGTTTGCCAAAGCACCCATAATCTTCGTGACACCCGCTATGCCATGCGTGGCGGGTTCTTATTCATGTATTCGTGCTCTTCCGCCACCTCGGCCAACGTGTCCTTCAGTTTCCACTCCAGATTGGTGGGAGTGGTGGTCGCGAAGGCTATGTGGGTCGGGTCAAGGCCCGTCTCCGCAGCCGCTTTTTTCGCGGCCCGCATTACCGCCACCGCTTGGTCGTTGGAAAATCCGTGCATCAGTATGACAGGCATATTCATGGCTTGTTCCTCCAAATCTTTGGCCCATGCATGTTAGTGGGCCACTGGGCATTTGCCTTCGGCGTTCCTTCTGATTACCTTTTAACCATCATGGACTACGAACGCTTTACCGTAAAGGCCCAGGAAGCGCTTAAAGAAGCTTCCTCCATCGCCCAGAAGAGCGACCAGACCCAGGTCGACCCGGAACATATCCTGCTCGCCCTTGTGGAACAGGAAGACGGCATCGTCGCGCCCCTATTGGATCGTATTGGCGCTAACCGCGAGCGCCTGACGCAAGCCTTGCACGTTGAGACAGCCGCCAAGCCCAAAGTCTTCGGTGACTCCGCCCAGCTGTATTTCGCGCCTGCCTCTTCCCGCATGATGGCCAAGGCCGAGGTTGAGGCCGAAGGGCTCAAGGATGATTACGTCTCCACCGAGCACATCCTGCTGGCCCTATTGGGGACAGAGGGCAAGGCGGCGGAGTTGCTGAAAAAGGAAGGCGTCTCCCGCGACGCCCTGCTTACCGCCCTGAAAGCCGTCCGCGGTACCTCCCGGGTCACCGACCAAAACCCCGAAGGCAAGTACCAGGTACTGGACAAGTATTG
>Ga0172379_10004509_pt1 | contig 20492 bp, 12 predicted proteins | sample GrowelOW334metaG_FD_119756 | JGI IMG/M metagenome (GOLD analysis project Ga0172379, IMG submission 119756) | Groundwater microbial communities from an aquifer near a municipal landfill in Southern Ontario, Canada - Groundwater well OW334 metaG | ecosystem: Environmental > Aquatic > Deep...
ACGGGTAAAGTCAGCACATTTCTGAAATAGATCCAAGGGAAAAACTCCTTTTTTGACTCTTATATTGGTATATTAGGGTTGTTGAATATACTTTAACATCAAACGAAATGCAATTTCAGAATACGGGTATAAAATAGTATGAATGGAAAACCTATCGCCTTCGTTACCGGAGGCACCGGATTCATCGGAAGCCACCTGATCGACCGGCTATTATCGAAAGGATATCATGTCCGTGCGCTTGTCCGTAATCCGAAAAAACTCGGATTTCTTTCCGGTCTACCCATCGATATTATTGAAGGAGATCTTTTCTCGAACGCAGCGCTGGAAAAAGGGATCGCAGAGGCTGATTATGTCTACCATGTAGCAGGATTAGTTGCTGCAAATTCGAAGGAAGAATTTTTCCGCGGCAATCGTGACGCCACCCGGAACATTATCGAAATCACTGCCAGGGTGAATCCCCGAGTGAAGAAGTTCATCCATATCAGCAGTCAAACCGCAGTGGGGCCGGGAACGGGAATGACTCCGGTCAACGAATCCACGCCACCGCATCCGTTGACGACCTACGGAAAGAGCAAACTTGCCTCTGAACATGAGGTATTAAAATTCAAGGATGCAATTCCTGTGACGATCCTGCGTGTCTCGGCGGTATACGGTCCGCGCGATACCGCCACGTTTGATTACTTCAAATCGGCGTATATGGGATTGGAGTTGCTTGTCGGTTTCCACGATTCGTATGTCAGCCTTGTCCATTCCACGGATCTGATTAAAGGGATCATGCTCGCAGGCGAAAAGGAAGAGGCAAATGGGCAGATCTATTTTCTCGGCAGTGAGCACTATTATACATGGAATGAGATCGGATATGTGACCAAAAGTGTGCTGAACAAAAAACTGCTTCGCATCCGAGTGCCGAAACCGCTGGTCTTCGTGATTGCCGGAATTTCGGGATTCTTCTCTACTTTCAAAGCAAAACCGTCCGTCCTGAATTTTGAAAAAGCATACGATCTGATCCAGGACAATTGGTGCTGTGACATTTCCAAAGCAAAAAATGAACTCGGCTATACCCAGGAAGTGACACTCACGGAAGGTGTTCAGGAAACGATCGCTTGGTATCTGGAACATCAATGGATGTGACGGCGGCACGTTTGCAGCAATTACACCCGGCGGAATGCGGGATTCACACCGCAATTTTCATTTTTCCCCTCTAGTTTGTATTTTAATCCTACAATGAGCCTTGGCATAGAAATATTCTTCATCATCCTGTTGATACTTGTCAACGGTATTTTCGCTTTGTCTGAAATTGCAATCGTTTCTTCGCGGAAACCGCGCCTGCAACATCTCGCAAATAAGGGAAATTCACGTGCGAAAGTCGCGCTGGCACTCGCCAATGCTCCGGACCATTTTCTTTCCACCGTCCAGGCAGGCATTACGCTTGTCGGCATTCTCGCCGGCGCATTCGGAGGCGCTACCATTTCCGAATCAGTCGAAATCTACGTATTGCAGATCCCTTCATTGGCCGAATATGCCGGGCCGATTAGCCTGGCACTTGTTGTTGTTTCGATCACCTATCTTTCCATCATCATCGGCGAATTGATCCCGAAACAGCTTGCATTGAAAGATCCGGAGCGGGTTGCCTGCGCCATTGCCGTACCAATGCGGACGCTCTCCATAATCATGTATCCGATCGTCCGTTTTTTAACCTTCTCCACAAACATCATCATCCGCACATTCGGCATTAAGGACACCGCCAATCCTTCCGTAACTGAGGAAGAGATTAAAGTGATGCTGGAGGAAGGCACCAAAGCCGGAACGTTCAACGAGGTCGAACAAGAAATGGTGGAACGCGTTTTCCGCCTTGCCGATAAAAGCGTGAATGCATTGATGACACCCCGGACAGAAATCATCTGGCTGGACGCAGAAGATCCACTTGCAGATAATTTCAAAAAAATCAAGGAAAGTTCTCATTCCTTCTTCCCTGTCTGCCGCGGCGGCATTGACAATGTACTTGGTGTGGTGCACGTGAAAGATCTTTTTTCCGCTTCGATGGACGGCACCATCACGGCACTGGAGAATCATCTTCGGAAACCGTTGTATATCGTCGAGAATGTTCTGGTGATCCAATTGATCGAGCAGTTCAAGGAATCCGGCACCCACTTTGCTTTTTTGGTGGATGAGTACGGCGGTATTCAAGGACTACTGACTCTGAACGATATTCTGAAAGCAGTGGTCGGCGAAGAGATCGATTCCTCCGACAAGACGAATCCTTACGTGGTGCAGCGTGCAGACGGTTCTTACTTGATCGACGGTGCATTCCTGATTGACGAATTTAGGGATCTCTTCAAAATCGAATCCTTGAGCGAAGATGAAACGGGAAATTATCAAACGTTGGCCGGATTCACGATCAATCAAATGGGAAAGATTCCCTCCGCCGGACAATTCTTTTTCTGGCGTGACCTGAGGATTGAAGTGATGGATATGGACGGGAACAGAGTGGATAAATTACTGATCAGCAAACGGCACACACCAATACAGTCATGAGCAAACAACGACGCAATGACCTGTTAATCCCGCTGCTCACCCTCCTTTCCGATATCGCAGCGCTTGAAGCGAGTTTCCTCCTCTCTTACTGGCTCCGTTTTTATTCTCCACTGACACAATATCTGGAGATCACGCTCGGCGTTCCTCCAATTCAGAGCTATGGTACAGCATCACTAGTATTCATCCCGGTCTTTTTGTTGGTCTTCCGGACTCGCAATCTGTACGGAACGCGTCGGAACATCCATCTGAGCGACGAATTCTTCGTTCTTGTCCGGCTCATCACCATCGGGATGATGATTATGATGAGTGCGTCATTCTTTTACAGAGATTTTTCTTTCTCACGCGGCGTATTCATTCTTTTGTGGTGCACCTCCATCGTCACCGTAACTACCGGACGATACTTCGTTCTCAAATTTGAACAATGGCTTTATAAGCACCGGCGAGAGTTGAAATCGGTTGTAATCGTCGGAAAGAACAAGACTGCGGAACAGATCGTCCAACTTTTTATGCATCATCACGGCCTGGGATACGAAGTGATGGGATATTATGCCGAATCACCAGCCGATGCCGGGTCGCCGTTGACACAATGTCGTTACCTGGGAACAATCGCAAAATTACCTTCAGATATTCTTCCGTTGCGGATTCAAAGCGCACTAGTGGCGCTCTCCCATAACGAACAGGAACTGCTCATCGATCTGCTTCGCAACACAGAAGGAAAGAATATCGAATTCATGATGGTTCCGGATTTGCTGGAACTTATGACGAGCCGGATTAGGATTCAGGAGATCGAAGGGATTCCGTTCATCAAACTCAAAGATATTCCTATGTCACCGTGGAACAAGATCCTGAAACGGGGATTCGATTTGATCTTTTCTCTATGTGCAGTTATTATTGCATTGCCGATTATGGCGGTCGTCGCCATTTTCATCAAATTGACATCAAACGGTCCGGTCTTTTACATTCAGGAACGTGTCGGCCTGGATGGCGTCTCGTTTCCATTAATCAAGTTCCGATCCATGCGCACCGATGCAGAAAAGAATTCCGGTCCGGTATGGAATAAAAGAAGTGATAACCGAACGACGACGATCGGAAAGATCCTCCGACGCACCAGTCTGGACGAATTGCCGCAATTGTTCAACGTGTTGGCCGGACATATGAGTGTCGTCGGTCCCCGTCCGGAACGGCCTTTCTTTGTGGAACAATTCAAGGGCCAGATTCCAAAATATCTGGAGCGGCACCGAGTGAAGACCGGCATGACCGGCTGGGCGCAAGTTAACGGCCTGCGCGGCAATGTGCCAATCGAAGATCGTACGAAATACGATATCTTCTATGTGGAGAACTGGTCCCTGGTATTCGACATCAAGATCATCTTGAAAACAATCCGCGCAGTCATCTTTGGCGATGATGCCTATTAACAACCGTCAATGTATTATAGACTATGATCCCGTTACTCATTTTCACTCTACACATCATCGGACTCACCGCTGTATTCACTTTTGAGTATCAAAAGGAAGGGATCAGTGCCGGCGTGTTGGCAGCAGCCTTCATCGTGCTGATCTTCTCTGTGGGATGGTCCATCAGTTCTTTCTTCTTAAAATATCTTATTGATGAACCGGGATTCGGGATATGGCTGAACCGGGATGCGCTGTCGCTCATCATCCTGACGGTAGCTGAAGCAATCTTCTATCTTTTATACTTCCGCGAAACTCCAAAGAGCCGTGAGGTGCGCTGAATTATTTCAGCGTGAAGTTGAAGGTGATGGAACATTCCTGTTCCATCTGTGCTTGAGAGCTGAGGAGCGGTTCAAATTTCCATAATTTTACTTTGCTGATCGCTGCATTTTCGAGGCGTGTATCCCCTTTTTGTGCCGGCGCAACGGAACGCACGATACCGTCCGGTTGTACACGTACTTTCAGTTTTATTTGTGCTGAGATATTCACACCTGCAGGATACACCGGGACATCGCCGTTGAGCAGTTTTCTGTTGCCTCCCCCTGCCCATTGAACGGCATACGCAACATTATTTCCCAGTCCGCCGGCGTCCGATCCGGCACCAAACGGCGTTGCAGCCTGGATGTTTGATGTGCTGGATGATTTTCCCGTAACATTCTCTCTGGTACCGACGCCGCTGGATGCGACAGAAATCCGATGTTCCTCCGCTGTGATTTTACCGCTTCGTCCGGCATTGGTCGGTGCATCCGCACTGATCGATTTCTTATTTTGCTTCATTGAAATCACTTCATCGGGAAGTTCCAGATAGTTTCTGGACGGTAGCTGGACGGTATTATCCGATTGGTCCGCCTGTTGAATCTCTTCTTTGGCGGCAGTTTGCTGTGTTGGAATATCCGGAATCGGCGCATTCAGCGATGTGATATCACCCCATGTCATTTCGACAAATTGCGGTTCGGGAATGTACTGTCGATAGGTGGAAAAATACAACATAACGGCGACGGCAATATGGAAGAGGATCGAGGCGATCCATCCCGTTTGTATTTCACGATTCGATCGGGTCATGATCAGTTGCTTTCAACCGGCTCGGTAGCTATCAAAAAACGCTGAGCGCCGACCCCTTTGGCAAGGTCGATCACTTCCACAGCTTTCTGAAGGCTGACATCCTTATCTGCCCGCACAATGATTACCTGCGAACGATTTTGATCCAATATGGGAATCAATTTTTGTCCGAGCGTCTCGGTAGTCACTTCTTCGGAATTGATATACAGCCGTCCGGATGTGGTGATCGTGAGGATGGTTTGCCGATCTGTCTGCGTTTCACTTGTCTGTGCTTTCGGCAGCTGTACCTGGATACCGGGCGACGAAACGAATGACGAAGTAATAAGGAAGAAAATCAGCAGTTGCAGCACGATATCGGTCAGCGACGCGTAATTAAAATGCGGTTCGATCCTATGTTTTCGTTCAAACTTCATGGAGGCAATTACTCGTCCTTCGGCTCAAAATATTCATCATCCGCAAAAACCGTCCTGGTCGGCTTGGATTTATGTTCGGATTTCTTTTCCGGAGAGATGGTACTGTCATCTTCCATCTGTCCGGACTTCATCAGCGAGAGGAATTCCTCAGCACTATTTTCGATCTCGAATACGAACCGGTTCACTTTTGCGACAAAGTAATTGTAGAAATAAAGTGCAGGTATTCCAACGATCAATCCGAACGCTGTGGTGAGCATGGCCTCCCAAATACCGGCCGCAAGAACACTGGGATTCACATTCCCGCTCAATTGTTCAATAGTATGAAATACCGCAATCATGCCCGTAACGGTCCCAAGAAACCCGAGCATCGGTGCGGTGCCGGCCATGTTCGCCAGAACGGACAAGCGTTTTTCCAAATGGAATATCTCTTCTTTGCCGGCAAGTTCGATCGATTCCTTCACCGCCTGATGGCCGTACTTGTAGTTCAAAATGCCATTTTTCAAGATATTGGAGACCGGAGCTTTTACTTTTGTACACGCTTCGACCGCGCTCGGCACATCATTCCGCGACAATGCGCTGCGTATTTTTACCAGCAGTTGTTTCGGATCAACGTTCGACCGAGATAGCATTATATATTTTTCAATGATCACTGCAACTGTGATCAGCGAACAAATGAGGATCGGCCACATCACCAATCCACCCTTCAAAAACAGTTCGAGCAAATTCATACATCTATCCCGTTAATTGTTCTGAGAAAGAGGATTGAGCCGTCACTTCCCAACTTTGGCGATGACGGGTCTCGATTCGAGCATATGTTCCATCTTCTCCATTTGGGATTTAGCGTCTGCTTTCGTTTCGTAATGCCCGACGCAAACGCGGTAATAGCTTCCCATCGGTTCCACAAAGGCATCAAATCCCGCATCGGTAAAGATTTTCGCAATAATGTCGGCTTTATCCCTTGAAGGCCATGAAGAAATCTGCACAGTGTACATTCCGGTTCCCCGAATGATATTCTTTGTCGGTGCGGGCTTTCGCGACCCAGGCCGAGTCGAGGTTTCCACTTTTGTTAAATTCTCTTCCGGTGATGGAGGTGCTTGTTCGGTGACCGCCGGCTGTTCCTGCGCCATCTGTGTTGTATCCTGCGTGACCGGTTCAAAATTATCCGACGGGAGCGCCACAACTTGAGGAGTCGGTTTCTTCTTGCCCCACAGTTTCACGATTCCCGTCGTATTCAGGATAAAAGCAAGTGCACCAATCGCAATAATAGCACCAACGATGATGATCGCGATTTTTGGAATTCCTCCGCCGCCTCCCGCCGCTGATGATCCTCCTCCTTTGGGTGCATCACCTTTTACATTTAAGTTTGGCATTGTTGGTTCTCCTTCTGTACTGTGGCTGTACTGTAATAGAAAAAATTTTTACCAATTATAACTGATACCGAACATTACAAAGACTGACCGTTCCTGATACCCGTTCCACACATAATATCGTTGATTCAAGAGATTATTTATTTCTACGAATCCCCGGAACTGCCCAAACATCTCCAGTTCTGCTTTCACACCGGAAGCGATATAGCCGGCGTTGGAATGTGTATTGACGAAATTCGAATAGCGGGACGCATTGAACTCTGCGTAGGTTTCCACGTGCAATCCCATCTCAAAGAAATGATGATACACTGCACCGATGGTGAACGCTGGCAGATATGGAATCACGCCTGCCGAATCCTTCTGTTTCGTCGATTGTGTGGAAAAATATGCCGTTACGTTCTGTTGCTGACTCAAACGGTATAATGCCGACACATCGAATTTCGTTGAGCGAATGCCTGAAAGATAAAGAACTTCCCACACTTTTGCACTATCCTTGTCATAGAAAGTAGGATAATTATCGATGTGCTTATAGGAGACTTTTGCCGTGACAGTGATCTCTTCCACAGGAGTAAATTCCATTCCCATGTACAGATGAAGCCGTGTGTCAGTAGGCAACAAAGCTGCATCGACATTGATGTACCGGTTCTGTTTTATTACGGAAGAGAGTGTATTCCGTTCGACCACGGGGGCAAATCCGGCGTACATCGACGCCTGGTCCGAGAACGTGTACCGGATATCTGCGTTGGGATAGAATCGGCCGTTGGTCACACCTGAATTTCCACGATAGAGGAATTGCTGCACCGCAAAGGAAAACTGCAGGGAAGGTGTAAACAATTGACGCCCGTCCGTCCGAAAGGCGAACCAGTGACCGGTCTTTAGTCCGGGCAGATTCATTGTGTAGGACGAGATTCGATAATCGACGGTCGCCCGGAATGATGTCGCCAGGAATTGAGTTGCAGCGCTTCCGTTCAGGAAGAACTCTTTTTCTTGAGCTTTGCCGGAATCATTTGCCGAGAAAATGCTCCATCCTGTCTTTGCTGAATAGTCGACACCTGTTAGGGATTTGTACGGAAGAGCATATCGCGATCCGAGCGCAGCACTCACTTCCAGTCCGCTGAGGTCGTGCACCCGGAACGATGTCCGAGACGCATATGCGCGGTACGATTCACGCCCGTATTTCATTTCACCGCTCAATAGACCAAGCGGGACCATTACGGAAGAATCCGGCAGCGTATAGGATCCACGCACACCGAATCCACCGCGCCAATATCCAGCATCGGTCACATGTCCGTTGCTTTCGGAATAATAGCCGTTCACCACAAACGAGTTGGACGGATCATATTGACCGAACCAACCGTCGAATTGCGGAGTGCCATAAAATCCGAACCCTGCAAAGACCCGGCCGTTCAACGCTCCTGGCACTTTCGTAAAGGACTTAATCTGTTTCGGCGTCAATGCTTCTCCGACATTCAACGGACGTTCACCCGGTGTCGGGCGAGAGGGGGAAAATATTCTTTCCTGATCGTCTTCGGTTTTTGATTCAATGTTCAGATCGATCTTCTCGTTACCAGTAATGATAAATTCCGGAAGGTCGATCTTCGGAAGTGGTTCGGCAGATTTCGGCGATTGCACATTCTGCAGATCCACATCTTTCTTTGCCGCCTCTTTTTTCTCCGGCTCCTGCGACAACAGCAACGGACTGCAGAACAGCATCAATGCGGCGAGCAGGAGAAACCATTGTCCGCCGCACCGAACATTTACCGTAAGGAACAATGCTGTGTTGTTCACAGTGTTCACAATTGCTCCAGGGATTTCAATTTCTTCTCCGCCGCCGGCACAAGATCCGCCACTTTGTTTTGTTTCACCACGTAGGTGAATGCATCCTTCGCCTTTTGAATCTGATTTGTCTTCTCGTAACATTCACCGAGATTATAGTATGCACGGCCGATCCACAATGCCGCTGCGGGGAAGACATAACGAACACGCAAATAGTTCACAATCGCTTCAGAAAAATTCTTTTGTGTTTGGAACACCAATCCAACTCCAAACTGTGCTTCTGCCGCGATCTCGTCCGTTCGGTTCACGGCAACGGATTTGAAATATTCCACTGCTTTTATGTATGATTCGGATTCCATGTTCATCCAGCCGAGCGCCAGCCTGCTGCGATCCGCAGCAACTGTTTTCGGATAGTTCCCAAATGTTTCTTCAAATTTCTTCACTGCTGCAGTGAGCTGCCCGGTTCCCTTCAAAACCAATGCTTGTTGGTATGAAGCTTCAGATGCTTCGTTAGATTTCGGATATTGTTCTTCGATCTTCGCATAAGCGCTCAAAGCAACGTCCGGTTTCCCCCGCTGCGAGGAGATGCCGCCGACCTCGAATAGTGCAGCGCTGGCAACTCGGCTGGCAGGATAGTTCTCCGCCGAAATCCTGAATGATTCCAGTGCGGACTGGCCGTTGCCGAGTCCCAGATAAGATTTTCCCAGCCAGAAATATGCATCACCAAGCAGTTTACTCTTCGGAAATCGCTCCAGGAAATCCCGGTAAGCAACAATGGCACTGTCGTATTCTTTCTGTCCGTAAAAGAGATCTCCCTTTTTGAAATAGAGCTCATCTGCCAGGCGGACATTCGGATTCGTCTTAACGAAATCGTCAATCACCGAGATCGCATCCAATGGTTTACCCAGCAGGACGAAACAGTACTGCATGCCGTTCACAGCATCACTGGACAGCGGTGAATTCTCATAGTTCTTCACAACTTCGCTGTAGGCGGCGATCGCTTCAGGATAATTCTCCAGATTATAATATGCATCTGCGATACTGTATTGAGCTCTGGCTGCCATATCGCTTTTCGGGAAACTCTTGATCAATCGTCCAAATTCTGCAATGGCCTGGTCATAGCGCTTATTCTGAAAATGGATCAATCCAATACCATATTGGGCATCGTCCACATACGACGATCGTGTGTATCGATTGATCAATTCTGTAAACCGTGCGATCCCTTCTTTATCATCATTTGAGCGGTACTCGGCATTAGCGACTTGATATAGCGCATAGTCATTATTGGCAGCTGTTGGATTTGCTTTGATATAATTTCTATAGGCTGCGCTTGCTTCCGGATACATTTTCGCGGAATAATAACTGTCCGCAATTCTCAGCTGTGCATCCTGCGAATATTTCTTCGCCGAATCCAGTGAAACGACTTTTTCAAATGCGATGGCTGCAGATTGGAATTTTCCCTGTTTTAGATAGGACCATGCCAGTCCGTATTGTGCATCGACCTGTTTTACCGCCGGAAGGTTGTTCAATGCCTCCGCGTACGACCGTTCGGCATCGAGGAATTTTGCTGTCTGGAAATAGGATTCCGCCGCCCAAAACTGAGCTTCGGCATTTTGTGGCTGTTGACTGTTCCGCCGGGCATACTGATCGAACAATTTGGCTGCATCGCCGAATTTCTTCAATTTATAGAGAGCCCATGCTTCCTGGAATTGCGCGTCGCTCTTCAATCCAACTGCCCCTGTTGCAGATTTCCCCGCGGCACGGAAAGCCGTCAGAGCATTATCATACTTTTTCTGCGCCAGATATGTCTCGCCGATCATCCGATGTGCATCGGCAGACACATCGCTTTGTTTGAAGGTTGTAACCTTCTGGAAGGATGCCAGTGCATTGTCATACTCTTTTTTTTCAAAATAGATCATTCCGGATTCGTACAAAGCATTATCAGAATATGTCCCGGTCGGTCTGGAATTAATAACAGATAAGTACGTTGCCAACGCACTGTCCACTGCGCCGTCCAACTGCAGCGCTCTTCCTTTCCGGAACATCGATTTGTGCGCGATTTCATCGTCGCCGTCGGAAAGATCGTCGAATATCCCGGCCGCTTCTGCGTATTCCTTCAGATTCAGGAATGTCCACGCGTACGAATACTTCACATCCCGGTATATAACGCTGTTTGGATATTTTTGGAGGAACTCGTTGTAATGCGATTGTGCTTTTTGAAATTCTGTTAAACTGTAGTAGGATTCACCGATGAGATACTCACTCCGCTGCACTTCGGTGGTATCGGTCAGTTGCGCTTTCACACCGGCAAGGTATTCGATACATTTTTTATAATCCTTAGACTGAAAGTAACATTCTCCGATCCGCACCATGGTAGCTGAATATAGGTCGCTCTCTTTCTTTTCTCTCAACAGAGTCTGATAGATCTCGATCGCTTTAGCATATTCCTTCTTACGCTCATTCGTCCAACCGATTGAATAGAGCGAATAATCCGCCAGTCGATGCGCCGGATACCGTTCGTAACTGACCTTAAAATAGATCTGTGCATTGCTGATATCATTTAATTTTAGATAGCATTCACCAACCCAATAGGCTGCCTCACCCGCTTGATCCTGCAACGGAAATTTTTCATACACTTCACGATAATACGAAATCGCATCTTTGTACGATGTAAGCGCATAATTCATTTCGCCAAGACGGAACAGCGCGTCGATCCGAAGCTTGTGTTTGGGATATTCCTGTACAAAATTCTTGAAAATTGAAATTGCAGACTGATATTGATGTAATCGAAACTGGGATTCAGCGGAGAGAAAGATCGCATCCGGACGCTTTACACTGTTCGGGTACTGATCGATGAACTTTTTAAATTGCTCAAATGAGAGTTGGTAAAGTTTATCGTCGAATAATCCGTAAGAAAAAGCATAATCTTGTTCTTCCTGCAACTCACCAGAAGTTGGCTGCGCTTCAGCAACGCTGGCGAGAAACAGGACAAAGAAGAGTACAATACATCGCTTCACAATATCCTCAATTACAAATGGTGTTTGCTTAAAGTAACGGTTTTAATTGACGCACTAAACCGTTTGTAATTTAAGACAACGAAATGAGGGAGTCAAGAAGGAAAGCCCCAGCCCAACCAGGACGTGATTTTCAATACTATTGAATGTCATGGAGGATTATTGGTCTCTGGAGAAGAACTTGCAGCAGTATTTACAAAAGCGGCGTTATTGAAATATAACTGCTTTCGATGGTGAAGTAGCGAAAGTCATCACCGTAATAAGATGAGACAATCACTTAAGTAATATCATTTTACGAGATTCAATGAAATCACTGGAAACCAACCGTACGATATATACTCCGGACGCATACCGGGAAGCATTCCATCGTGCAGAGTAATATCCCGCCTTTTGGAACAAATTCACCACGGTTTCCACTTCCTGTCCGACGATATTGTACACCTTAATCGTAACGTTTGCATTGACCGGTAATTGATAGTCTATCGTCGTTGTCGGATTGAATGGATTCGGATAGTTTTGTGAGAGTTTGAATTCGCCGGGTATTGAGGGCCTCCAGCTGAGGATCATCTGCTGGCGTGACACTGCTAACTCTTCCGCACGATGACCGAATATTTTGGACACTACAGTGATCTTTTCGTCCATCAGCTTTTGTTTTGCCGTTACCCAGAGCCGCATACTTTCCGGAGTTTCCAGATATTTGTAAAGTGAATCCGTCACGCCCGCCAGCGAGACAGAGCAATTTCCCGCAACTGGATCGATTTGTGAAAAGACAAGAACATGTTTTCTATACAGGAAAGTGATTGAATCGACAGCGATCTTCGCGGTATCAAACGTGAACACGATATCCACACCAGCCGCCTCTTTTCGATTTGAGAAGTTCATCCCGAGCGATCTTTTTTCATTGTGATTGATGATGAATGTTTCCTGCAGTTGGAATAAAGGATCAACTGTATCCCGGTCCATAACACTGTTTTTCAGGAATGGGATCGCACCATGCTCCACCGACCATTTCCAACCGAGTGCGAGCACCATCACGTCCTGAAAATCGACTATATGATCCCGGGATGATTGCCAATCCGGAGGAGAGCCGATCGCCGGGCCGATATCCCCCATGAGTGTGTCGTTCGACAGCCAGGCATTTCTAAAAAGGATCAGATCTGGTGCACCAACTGTTGCATCTCCGTTTAGATCCGATAACATCGGCATTTTTGCAGTGATGGAAACCGAATTGGTATCTGAATTTCCCGCTGCATCGGTTGCACGTACGCCGAAAAGATATTGTTTGTTCTGCTCCAAATGTTTTACGGTAAATACCGTATCCCGCGTCGTATCATAAGGTACATTGAAGTTGATCCCTGTACCCGCCTCGCCGATGAAGACTGAATAGACAATCAGTTGAAGAAAATCCTCCGCTCTTTCCCAACGGAGTACGGCGCCGCCGAGAGTGGCACCGGAGAAAGATGCTTGTTGAATACCGGAAAATCTCGGACTTCTCGTATCTACCGTAAATGACCCGGTAACAAGTGAATCGCCTCTGCCAAAATTCCCGACAGGCACGATTTGAATTCGCACTTTCGTTTCAGTCCCGGCAAGATCAGCTGCGCAATTCCAATACAGTGTATCAATTTTGTCTGCAGTAAGTCCCGTCACATTTCCCGTAATGTTCTCCACATGTTTCCAATCTGCGCCGGACGTCGTAGAATAGTAACACTCCAAATCGATCCGGTCGCCGGGAACGAGATACAAATCATAACGGACCGGTACGACAGATGAAAAAATAGAATCATTCGACGCAAGGGAAATTGAAGTCAATCCGCTATAGTTGAGAGTCTTCGCGGATTGTTCGACCGACGGAGATGATTCGCCGGAGATATTGACCGCCGTGATCTTATACCAATAGACAGTGTTCGAAACAAGGGCAGTATCGAGAACCATGGTTTGTGAAACATCCACTTCCCTGATCAGATTGTATGTTCCGGTTTGCTGCATTGATCGATAAATACGATATGCCCTGGGGTATCCGGAAAGACTTTGTTGCCAAAAAAGTTTAATTTGTGACGTTGTGGCCGATCGAGCCTTGAAATTCCTCGGAACCGATGGAAGCGAGACATTCATATACGGAAATTCTATTGATTGCACTACTGATCTGTTTGGTCCGTCGATGGATCGTAGAGAGTCCTCGATAATCGATCCACCGGAATAGTGCGTATATCGAACTTCAATAGCATCAGAAGCGTTCTGTGAGGTAACTATCGATTCGAGAATACCGTCTCCATCAAAATCCGTCAATTGTGTCGACTTAGCATATTTTGACGTACCCCACACTACAATTGTGTCTATTTTTATCCCCAGCGAATCCCGTATCTCCCATTCGGCTGCATCATATTTTGATCCTTGAGAAATTACTTTCCGGACATAACTGGATGGTTCACTGACGGGACCCCCAAGATATTCCAAACCGACTAATGCACTTGGGAAATAATTTCCTGTAATGATCTCATCTTTACCATTGCCGTCCGCATCCGCTTTCAACGGCTGCATGACCGCAAAGATGGAAAGTCCATTTTGCCTGACAAGAAAATTATTTGTCAGACGTTTTGCATGAGTTGCATCCGCACGCTGGACATCATCGCCGGTGGAATAGTCTAGAATCGAAATATCCCCATCCCACTCCAATCCCTCGTTGACACCGAACCAGTTATTGTAGACTTCATCATTTCCATCCTTGTCCAGATCTGCAACGATGCCGCCAAACAAACTGACTGCATCCTCCGGATATGTTTGCTGATACATCCAGTCTGTTCGGACTGTATCCGGAGAACGGTAGGAATCAGGCCCGGCGACTTTCATCACAAAATAATTCCCAAAATTCCAGGTCTGTGCAACGAGCTCATTCGTTCCATCGCCGTCCAGGTCCGCTGCATTGATGTTATATGGATTCCCTGCTTTCACCATCAAGGCATTATTCGAAGCTGAAGTGTTTCCCTCAATGGAAAATACAGCTTCTTCCTGTGCTTCATAGTTCCAGCTGCCGGAAGCTGAGAGAATAATGAAATCGTCATACTCATTCGGACTTACATTGCTCGGAAAGATGATTTCTTGTTTTCCGTCATCATCGATATCCCTTACCTCCATTTGTTCCATCTTCAATCCCAGCCCACCATTTGGATTGAGAGACGATGTGATAATTGCAGACGGAACCGATCCGAAATTATGGCTGCCGATTGCACCTTCCCATTCGAAAACCAGAATTCCGAATCCATTGCGCGGAAAAATAATCTCCCCTCTCCCATCCCCGTCAAGATCTCCGGACCGCACGACTCTCGGTGTAGAACTACCTCCCGCACCAAATGTGCTTGACTGATCCAGCCGAGGAGATGACCAAATCCATCTCACAGAATCATTCCCTGCCGATTCAAATGCATGCACCCGTCCCGTGTAACTGTAATCTGTCACCAGCAATTCTGGTTTTCCATTGTGATCCAGATCGGGTGCAAGCCACACTCCTCGGGAACTATTCGGTGTAACCCATGCTGTGTCCCCTTGCGGTAGGACAAGATGATGCGGTAATGAAAACCCGGTATGGATCAATGCAGTGTTGTTCGTAAGAGGTGTCGTCACAGAGACTTCGTTAGAAGGAGTGGATTCATAACCGTCCTTCACTGCGGTCACTCTATACCAGTAGGAAGTATTCGGCATCAAACCTGTATTCACATACGATGTCCGGGTTGACGGTACCGAATCAACTTTTGTGAATCCACTTTCTGCTGTACCGGATCGATAAATGCGGTACCATTCCGGCGAGCCGGACGAACTTGCATTCCACGAAATGTTGACCTGCGTTGAAATCAACGATTGTGCCGATAAATGTGTCGGAGGAGCCGGCCCAGTGGACATGCGCCAATACTGTGATACATCAATTGACCAAATGTCAAATTGACCTGTCCTATTTGCATCAAAGTAAATTCTGGCATTGACACCATCCCATTCCGGATGAAAATCATTGGAGGTATGATTAGTAATCTGTGTCAATTCCGTACCGTCCTCATTGATCATCCAGATATCATAGTTTCCGTCTATATTTGCGTTGAATGCAATCTTTTTGCCATCGGGTGAATATCGCGCAGCATATAAAGAATGAGTCGGGGAATAAATTGCTGTAAGATTAGTCCCATCGATTTTAATCGTATAGATGGTATTTCCTGACGCAAACAATATTTTCGTGCCGTCTGGAGACCAAGACGGTCGCGTGTTTTCAGTACCGCTATTGTACACTACCTTCGGATTAGTCCCATCAGCATTATAGATGCTCAATGCGTGCGAACCTGCTTCCAATATTTGACAAACGAATTTCGATCCATCCGGTGAAAAATTATAACTCAATATTCCACCGCCGGGTGAAGTTCTCAGCACCACAGATTGTGTCCGCGTACTTCGATCGTATTTCATCAGATCCCTGTACGTATCACGGTCGCTCAGAAAATAAATTTCCCTGCCGTCCGGCGGACGGAATATCGGCTGCCAGTCTCCTAAAGTTCCGAATGAATTATTAATAATATTTGTCACTGAATCTGCTAGAAAATCTGCTGTCACCCGGGCAAGGTAAATATCTCTATGTGTGGTGATTAATGTATCAGAATAAAATGCTATATATTTTCCATCGGGTGAGACAACAGGCGCTCCTTCATATAAACCGGTTCCATAAAATCGTTGAGCATTATCTAAATTCGCAGATGTTTGGAACCAATCCCAATACAATGTTGTATCTCGCAACTGCATGTTGGCGGGAATATTCCGAAAAGATGGCTCCGACAAAATAGGCGTGCTGTAAGGATTATCCGTGTCATGGATAACAAAATTGTAGCTGAACGCAGAATTTGCGGCAGATTGTGGAAGCCTGACAACGCCCGAATAAAAATTCGTCCAATCGTATGTGGTGATGGCGTTGGCCGCATCCTTTTCCTGTGTAAGAAAGTACGTTGTACTCCACGGGACATCTGAAAAACTGCAACGGATACCGACCCTGTGAATATTTTTATTAAATTCCGGCACTGCGGCAATATTAATCCGGAAAAACACTTCTATCGAATCTGTTTCTGTAAACGGCGCCCAATTCTGCGGCATCCCGGTAATCACCTGGAAATATTGCACTGGTAAAATAGAATCTTGTACACCGACAATTAATGTTCTATCATTATCCCTCAAAGCAGACCTGACACCGCATTCCCATCCATTGGTTGCAAAATCACCTTGGACATTAGCAAAGAATTTATAGAAAACCGTATCCCCGTATTTACACGGCACTGTCGTTTCCCAATAGTCACCTCCAGTATTTTTCATAATCGCCGGCGATGCACTTGACCATTGGCCAAGCGCATCGGTATTCCCCCGGATTTGTACGAACGAAGAGGCAGAGATGGTATCAGGCAATGTCGCCAGATTCACAGTGAATGTAATATGAGCCGCTGTACGGGAAGTATTCGTAAACACTCCCAATCCATTCGTGCCGACAAATATCTTTGCTCCGTTCATAACAAGGGTGTATACACTTAACGTCGTCAAGCCATTATTAAAATCGGTCCATTGAACACCATTATCGGTAGAACGAAATATTCCACCGCCAAGCAGCGCTGCGTACATATCGGGACCATCAGTAACAATGGATCGCACACTTAAACTAGACAATCCGGAATTTCTTTCTGCCCAGCTATTCCCATAATCCGATGAAAAGAAAATTCCTCCATTGGTACCGGCATATAAGTCCGATCCATTAACACAAAAAGAGAGTACCGTCATATTGCTTAATCCCGAATTCACCGCGCTCCATGTTGCGCCATTATCGATGGACAAAAATACTCCGCCGCCCGTTCCGGCAAACAGTTTGGGTCCGATAGACGTAAGCGCATTTACAGTGAGATTTAACAATCCAGTATTGACTTCTGTCCAATTCGTTCCATTGTTCTCAGAACGGAATACCCCACCGGTCGTACCGGCATAGAGATTCGAACCGATTACAGTCATCGACAAAATATTGAGATTCGTTATTCCCACACTTTTCTGTATCCAACTAGCGCCATTATTTGTCGATCGAAAGATCCCGCTTCCGAATGTCCCCGCAAAAATATCCAATCCTTTCAACGCTAATACTCTTACATTCACATTCGTTAATCCGTTATTTTTTTGCACCCACTCTGTACCATCATTTGTTGTATGGTAGATCCCCCCGCCATTTGTTCCCGCAAAAATATCCCCTCCGTTATTCACCAGGGACATTACGAACGAATTAATTAGTCCTTCATTTGTGTCATGCCAGCCCGCACCGTTATTTGAAGATTGAAATACTCCGCCCGATGTTCCGGCTACAATCGTGGAGCCATGAACCGCAAGAGCATTTACAGTTACATTCCATAGGCCGGTAGTAACTTCAGTCCAATCCGTTCCGCCATTTGTTGATCGGAAAATGCCGCCGGCTGTCCCCGCAAAAATACATGTATCTTTCAATGCCAGAGAGAGGACATTTAGATTAACTAATCCTGAATTCACTTGTGCCCAAATCGTATCATTTATTGCACAACGAAATATCCCGCCTCCGGTTGTGGCAGCATAGAGCATTGTATTGTTGATTGCAAGCGAGCGTACGATAAGACTGGAAAGACCCCAATTCCGTGATTTCCAGGTTGATCCATTATCAGTAGAAAGAAAAACTCCGCCGGACGTAGCAGCAAAGAGATCGGTACCGTTGGACGTGAAAGAAAATATGATGAAACTCTTGATATCCGTACTGACGGAAGACCAGGAATTTCCCTTATCGGTTGATCGGAAAACATCTCCGGACGATGTTCCTGCAATAATCGATGTGCCGGTTATTACCAATGCCCGCACCGAAACGGATATTCCCAAATTCGCCTGGACCCAATTGTTGCTGCCATGTGAAGAGATGAATACTCCGAGTGCAGTTCCTGCATAAAGATTGAGATCATCGCTAGCAAAAGCATACACTGTAGAAACTGCCAGGTCATTACTGATTTTGGTCCAGAATACCCCGGAGTTTGAACTGCGATAGACACCGCCGTTTTGAGTCCCGGCATAAAGAGTATCATCATCAACCAGTACGGAATTGATGCGACCACCACTCGGGCCGTTCGTTTGGCTCCATTGAGAATAAAGCATTCCTGCCGCACACAGTATGGTGAGCAATATTCTCGTCATCGCACCACCACCTTCCCGTTTACGAATTGGTTGATGATAACGACGTTGTTATTAGGATCCCGTAATTGCATACTGTCTGAAACAAATGTAAACGCAGTTTCACCTGCTCTCAATGCCGTACAACTGATTACAATAATCGAATCGGATCCGGATATTCCTCGCATCGGCGTTCCACCGGTAAAGAACATTTCAGCGCGGACCGTATTGCCGTAACGTTGTTCCAGCAATTGTACGTTAATGTTCGGGATACTCCCCGGCTGAATCGCATCGATCCGTACGGCATCAGAGTCATAAGTAAACACCAGTTTCGATCCATAAATATCAATAACCTCTTCTGCAACAACGTAATAATTGAATGTACTACCCAACACAACCTCTTTCCTGCGGGAGGCAAACATCAAAGCCGGTCCCGTCACTGCGTTAACGGCAAACCGAATCACCGGAGGATGTTCTTCGATAGTGATGTTGTCGCGGTGCAGCGAACGGATTGCACAGCGGTGCGGACCCTCATCAATATCCGTGATGGTAATGGAAGAGGATACCGTCCATGGTGACCATTCATGATCATCCAGTCGGTATGAAAATGCCGACACCGAGGAATTCCCCTGAACGAGAATCGTTACTTCGGAGACTGTGAGAACTATTGTGGAGTCCGGCGCAGAAACTATTGTCGTCACCGGTTTTACGAATGTTGGACTTAATGGATCAACTGGATTGACGAGAACATCGATCGGTTTAGGAGGATTGGGGGAACATTGAAAGAGGAACACGCAGCAAAGCACAAATCCCGCTCGGATGATTACATCAGAAACTATATCTCCCCGTATTTTTTTCATCTCAGAAAATAACTTGAAAACGAAGCGCAAGGTTCCTGTTTTCCGCAGACACACTCATAGTGGAAGTGATTTCGTCCTTTTGCCGATAACCGGACGACGGTTCAAAGATGAACAGATCGATCAAATTCCAGAGAAAAACTGTTCCGGTGATTCCATAGGCCAGATACTGACGGTCCTGCTGTGTCGTCAAATTCGGATATGCAGCGGTAATGAGACCGTTCAATTCCTTTGCCCTGAGCGCATCGTTGGTCTTCGTGTATTCATCAATGTAATTCGAATACGATCGGTACTTCCTGTCATATTCGGTTTTAAAGTAATATGATCCGGCCATGGAAAGTGCAAAGCCGGAGAAGTACACCAATCCCTTCAGCGTCATACCGTTATAGATCTGGCTTGCTCCGGGAATAATTGCCAGCATCATTGCCGTCGATCGAGAGGGGCGCATCGGTATGAATACCGACTTCTTCTCTCTCGGCATAAGTTTTATGTTGCGATCTTCAGTGCCGAAATCCGGGTGCTCAAGACGCACGGCATAGATCCCGGAAGTGAGATTACTTTTCACAGTGGAGAGTGTGTCCAATACATCATTAATAAACAGTTTTGCCTCCACATCGCTGGTTACCATCAGCGAACCGGGATCAAGAAAATCCTCTTCGTCAATTACTTTGGTCTCTTCCGGGTTGACAAGAAATCGTTTTGAGATCACACCGTACTCTTGTGTTGTGATTCGGATAGTATGCTCTGCGGGGACGGTCTCCACCACCGTTCTGCCGGTTTCAACATTGTCCAGATAGATATCCGTACCTTCCGGAAGGTTGGAAAAATCGAAATA
>Ga0172379_10004510_pt1 | contig 20482 bp, 20 predicted proteins | sample GrowelOW334metaG_FD_119756 | JGI IMG/M metagenome (GOLD analysis project Ga0172379, IMG submission 119756) | Groundwater microbial communities from an aquifer near a municipal landfill in Southern Ontario, Canada - Groundwater well OW334 metaG | ecosystem: Environmental > Aquatic > Deep...
GGGTGATCGCCGAGATCTATAAAACGGTCGCGGAAATCAAAGAAAAACCCAATGCAAAATTGCCGATCCGTTTGATGGAAATCTGCGGTGGGCAAACGCATTCGATCTTGCAGTACGGCATCCATACAAGGCTTCCCGCGGAAGTGGAATTTGTTCACGGTCCGGGCTGCCCCGTGTGTGTTACGCCGATAGAAATCATCAACCTTGCGCTGGAATTGGCAAAACAACCGAACGTGATATTCACTTCTTTCGGCGATATGCTCAGAGTTCCGGGTTCAGACGAAAATATGTTTGAAGCCAAAGCGAAAGGCGCTGATATCCGGTGGGTGTATGCACCGACCGATGCTGTGGAAATCGCGAAACAAAATCCCGACAAAGAAGTGATATTTTTTGCCATCGGATTTGAAACCACGACGTGGCCGATCACGGAAGCGCTTTGCATTGCCGAAAGAGACGATGTAAAAAACTTCTCGATACTCCCGACGATGGTTCGCGTTCCGCCTGCGCTTGAGGTAATCTTGAGCGATCCCGAATGCGTGATCGACGGCATTCTTGCCGCCGGACATGTGTGTACGGTTATGGGTACGGAAGAATATGAACCGCTTGTTCTAAAGTACGGCGTTCCGATTGTCGTCACAGGTTTCCAACCGGTTGATATTCTAAACGGCGTTTTGATGACATTGAAACAAATTCGCGACGGACGAAGTGACGTGGAAAATGCGTACGGATGGGTGGCATGCAAAGAGGGAAATCTCGTTGCTCAAAAACTCATCAACAAGTATTTCAAGATCGTCGACAGAAAATGGCGCGGTATCGGTGTTATACCAAAGAGCGGTTTCGGACTTCGCGAAGAATATAAGCACTTTGACGCCGAAGAAAAATGGAAAAACATAACCGCCCAAAAAGAACCCGAACCCAATGAATTTTGCGGGAAGGTTCTTACGGGAAAAATCAAACCAACAGAGTGTCCTTTCTACAAAAAGGAATGTTCGCAAGAACATCCGATCGGTGCGCTGATGGTTTCCTCCGAAGGAGCATGCGCGGCATACTTTTTGTACAACACCACCACTAATGAGGTAACTAAATGACGTATAATTTAGAATGCCCGGTGACAGGGTACAAAGACACGGATGTCGTCACCATGGCCCACGGATCGGGCGGTGAGAGTATGCAACGATTGATTAAAGAAATGTTTGCGAAGGCATTTCCGGATTTGCAATCGGATAATGACGCGGCGGTCATCGGTGTTTTTCTTGAAAATATCGTTATTAGTACTGACTCTTTCGTTGTAAATCCGATATTTTTTCCCGGCGGTGACATCGGTTCGCTTTCTGTTCATGGAACAGTAAATGACATCACCATGATGGGTGGAATTCCGCAATGGATGACTGCCGCTTTCATTTTGGAAGAAGGTTTTCCAATGAAAGATTTGGAACGAATTGTGTTTTCAATTGCCGAAGCGTCAAAAAAAGCCCGCGTGAGAATTGTAACCGGTGACACAAAAGTAGTTGAATGTTCACACACAAAAATTGTAAAAGACGAAGAGACAAGAGAAACAAAAACAGTTCCAAATCCTGGAATATATATCAATACAACAGGAATTGGATATTCTAAATTAGAAAGTTGGGAAATTCCAAAACCAGAAGATGTTGCAGTGGGGAATAAAATAATCATTTCCGGCGATATCGGTCGTCATGGTATGGCGATCATGTCAGTGAGAAACGGTTTGGAATTAGACCCTCCAATTCTTTCTGATTCCGCACCATTGAATTTTATGGTACGGGAATTACTGCATAAAGTTCGTCCTCTTTGTATGCGCGATGCGACACGAGGCGGAGTTGGTGCGGTTTTGAATGAAATTGCTCGCTCTGCAAAATTGCATCTTCGCATTGACGAAGAAAAAGTTCCCGTTGATAAAAATGTTCGCGGTCTTGCCGAGATACTCGGACTTGATCCGCTCAATATCGCTAACGAAGGAAGATTTGTTCTTTTTGTAAAACCGCAAGATGCCGAAAAATCGGTAGAGATTCTTCACCAATTTGAAGGAGGAGAAAAGGCGGCGATCATCGGCGAAGTGGTCGCGGAACATAAGCGCGGTTTGGTTACAGCCAAAACGTTGCTTGGTTCCGAGAAAGTAATCCATATGCCGGCGGGAGAATTATTGCCGAGAATATGTTAAGACTTTAGTTGTTCCTTTTAGTTTAGAGAGTATTCAGAGGTGGTCTTTATGGCCACCTTTTTTTAAAATCCGAAATACGAAGCACGAAATCCGAAACAAATCCGAATTTCAAAAATTCAAACTCAAAATACGATGTTTACGTTTTGGATTTTTCATTTTGAAATTTGGTATTGTTTCGGATTTCGTGCTTCGTATTTCGGATTTTTTTTAAAGTAGGTCTTCCGGATCAATCTTCACTTTAAAATACGGCGGTAGCGACATGATTTTTGCCGCTAATTCCCGATCGGGCCATTTCTCGGCGGAGGTTTTTATGATGGCGTTGACCTGATAGCGGTCTTTGATCTTCGGGATGAAAGCGGGAAAAATTTTCACGTTGAAGTCTTTGAACGTTTCTTCGATGAGAGAACCTTTTTCCGCGACGTCCGCATCCGTTCCATCGAAGCGAATTTTTATAATTACGGAATACGGCGGATAGAAAAAGCGGCTTCGCTCTTTTGTTTCATCTTTGTAAAATTCCATGAGGTTGCCGGCGATCAATGCTTTGAAAATTTTTTCTTCGGCATATCTGGTTTGCACGATGAAGGTCTTTTCCGCTTTTGATTTCACCTCTAAAAGCTTGCGGAGCATTTTTTCGTTCGTCCGGAAATCGGGAAGGGAAAAAAGGGAATCAACGGAAACAACCGCCGAGAGCGTGGCTTTATCGACGAAGGGGAGAGCGAACTCGGTGCCGACAAGGATCGTTCCTCTCGAATCGCGAAAAATAGAAGCGATTTCGGCACACTTTTTTTCATTTTTTACCAAGTCGGAGTTGAGTTCATATATCGGTGTTTTCGGAAACATCTCGTGCGCTTCGATCGCCGTTTGCTCGACGCCGATGCCGAGCGGCAGCAATCGCCAACCGCCGCAGACGGGGCATGTCGTTTCTGTCTTTTTTCGTTCTTCACATTTGTGGCAGATAAAAATATTTCGTGTTCCTTCCCGATGAAGCACGAACGGAACCTGACAACGCTGACAGGAAAGAACATTGCCACAGTCGCGACAAGCGGTGAGTGGAGCAAGCCCCCGCCGTACGCCGTACAGAAATACATTGCCGCCATTTGCAAGCGTTTCCGCCATTGCATGCCGAAGCGGTTCGCTGATCACTCCCCAGCCTTTATCTGAAGAGAAATTGTTTTTGTCTTTTCTCGTATCGATGACGGCCTGATCGATAGTTGAAAGTAATCGGAAACGGAGTGGAATGATGGCGGAAAGTTTTTTCTCCTCGTACCTTCGGAGCGTTTCCACCCGAAGGAATGAATCGCCGACGATAAAACGCGCGGTCATTTTTTCCGCATATTTTTCAAGAAAGAAACGAAAATCGAAAAATGGCCGTGAGAACGATTGATAGGAATCTTTGCTTTCCTGTTCTATAATGAACGCGCCGAAATCTTCGCGCGGAATAGATGCGAACATGGGGGTGCCGATGATAAGAACGGGATGTTCCGTTTCCAAGATTTTTTTCCATGTTCCGGTCATTTCCTTCGGAGACATTTTTCCGTGAAGGATAAAGGTATATTGTTCGATTCCGCGAGAAAGTTCGGCGGCAACCATGCTTGTGCTCATTGTGGTCGAACAGGAAAGGAATATCGAAGAGCCGCGGGCGAATTCTTCGCGGATCACGCCGCGGTACACGGAAAACCGGTCTTCATGAGATGCTTGAATGGCATATTTGTCGGCGTGGAGAACTTTGTCGGCCAGGTCCGGTTTTTTGATCCTCTTCGCGTTTTCTCCAAGAAGCGGAACGAGCGCGCCTTTTGTTTTGAGATATTCCTCAAAAATGCGCACAGGGACAAGTCCGGAAATGATCCCGCCGACAGTCGATGCATAATATTGCGCTGTCGTTTCCGCGGCGGCGATGAATTCAGGAAGCAGAAAATTTCGTTCGACGACCTTTTCGACGCGCTTCAGCGAAAAACGTGAACTTTTCAGACGTGTTTTTGCTTCATTAGCATCTTCAAAAGAAGTGACCAATCCGGGCACCGATTTTCCACGCAGAGGAATGACGACAAGAGAATTCTTTTGTACGTCTTTAGAAGTATAGTAGGTCAATACCTCTTTCAAAACTCCTTGTGTGATTGGGGAAGCATTTACTATCTTCATTTTTATATTTATAGCTTACGCATTCGGCGATATTTGCGCCGAAATCTGCGATACTCGTTCTCTGTATTACCATACCATTCTCTCGTTTCTCTCCGTCGGCTCGCGGATCGGCGCGAATCCTTGCCCTACCGTAGCTTAAGCGTAGGAGGGTCATCCAAATGCGTAAGCTCTAAATTATAAAAACTTACTTTTGGGAATTATTTTTCGAATCCGAAAAGACGGTAGAGAGAATCGCCGTCTTTAATGATGAGCACATTGTTGTCATCTTTAATGAACACCGGTTCTTTACCTTCAAACACCGGTTCGAAATTGCGCGGGGTTGTTGTTCCTGTTTCTACCGCAAATATTCCATTATTGACCGCGACTAAGAGAACATCGGTTCTGCCCGGATAATAATCGACAGATCGAGCTTTGCCTATTCCGGTCGATAAGAGCGGTTTTTTGAATTCTTCTTTTATCGAGAGGTCGTTGAACTTCGTCATCGCATCGGTGTAGTCTTGATTGATCGTCATAGTGCCGGCATCGTACGAGCTTCTCGGGATCTCGCTCGGTTTCACCTCTTTTCTGACGATGAACGGTTTGAGAGTTATAGTTGTTTTGGCTGCGAGTGAGAGATCTTTTTTCCATGGCCAAAATCCTTCATGAGAAACAATAACCGAATGTTTGCCTTCGCTATAATTATATGACATTTTTTGTCCGGCTTCTTCTGAAAGTCCGGCGAGTTTTCCGTCGACAAACATTTCCGTTCCATACACGGGGGCGAAAAGCACGATCGTGCCGCTCGTTTCCTCCGACCAAATCCCATATCCGATAGCAAGCATCACGACAAATATGACCGTAATCATTATCTGCGGCGGTATTTGTTCCTTTACGAGTTCTTTGAATGTCCTTTGCATAGTGCAACTATAATACAGGAAAGGTCGGTGATTTGTAAATTGACAGAAAGTATAATATGTTATTGCATAATATTGAATGATTGCATTTTTCAATAAAATAGCCCACCTGGATAGGCGGGCTATGCTCTACGCGATTCCGAACAATACCCAACAATAATCACATATTGAAGCGACGGCCGCGATGATCAGCAGAAAAAAGAGAAGAACTTGATCAACTGCCATAAAAACAGAGTGGCTGAAGAAATCTTGTTTTTCCTGCCAATTCAAGTATACGTGCAGACTTTTGTTCAAGAAAGAAACATTGCTTATTTTGGCATACAGCGAGAAGAACGGACGTCCGTCGATCTGTGACATATACTCATTTAATCGATAGACGTTCGTGTAAAGAAAGTTGAGAGACATTTTTGTGACGACGAGCGCCGCAAAAGTCTGCATGAAATCGAGACGAAAGATCATTCCCGCGAGCGACCAAAAAAGGAAGCCGGGAATTGCGGCGAGAAAAACGCAGTGGTCGGTGAACCACTTTTCAATTTTGTTTACAAATAACATGATACACCTCCCATGTTGCTGTCTTTTTCAATTATAGCATGAGGAAGATATTTTTGAAAAAGGACCCGCAAGGTGCAGGTCCGGAATAGTTCATTCAGATAATACGATAGAGATCAGGTCGCCGATCGCACCGACAACACTGATGAAAAGAACGATACCGATAACAATCTGTTCCGGCACCATGATCACTGATTGGCTGATCTGATCAAGCGTGAAGAACCAATTTTCATAGGAAGTAATACAGTTTCTCCATAACTTGGATGAACGCACTTTTATTGAAAAAGCATAGTATGGACGTTCCGGATAATAGAGCAAATACTCATTGAACCAATCGAGAATGTCGATCAAAAACGTTACCGCCAGCTTTGTACAGAGGAGTACTGCGATCGTGAAAAAATAATTGATCCCGAGGCCTGACAAGACAAATGTCCAGAACAGAAAACCGGGAATAGCGGAAAGAATGACGTTATATTTTGCGAACCATCTCTTACATGTATTTCTAAAACTCATTTACCACCTCCTTCATGTATCCGTTTAAAAGATACCATAATGAATGAAGAAATGGAAGGCGCGAATGTTGACAGAAAATCATATAGAAGGTAGTGTAAAACACGGAGATACATTTGTACTCTGAAATAAAAAGGGAGAACATAATGACAGAAAAGAATGTTTTCAAAAAACGCCGCTTGAAGCTGCTCAGAAAAATTTCAAAAGGTAAAGGAAAAAAAATCGCTGTTGTTTCAAACGCGACCGTATCTCGCCGTAATGGGCGAGACCTTGATTATCCGTTTCGGGAAGATTCGAATTTCTGGTATCTTACCGGATTTTCAGAACCCGGCGCGGTGCTCGTACTTGTTGCCGACGAGAATCCTCGCAGTATTTTGTTTTGTACCGAAACTATTGATTTTGAGAAAGCCGCTTTTGACGGCGATGTCTGCGGTACCGCCGGCGCGAAAGAACGATACGGATTTGATGAAGCGTATGATATCGCGTCGATCGATGAAAAAATAAAAGAGTTCTTCACGAATAGCGATATTCTTTACTATTTTGTCGGAGAGAAGATCGAGTTGGATACGCGTGTTTTGCGCTGGGTTGCTGAAACAAAACAAACCGCGTTCCGTCGCAGTGGACCGCCGATCACCTCGATATACGATCTTGGCACTATCGTTTCCGAAATGCGCCTTCGAAAGGGACAAGAAGAAATCGCGGATCTCATTAAAGCCGTGCGCTATACCGGAGGGGGAATTATACAAGCGATGCACGCTTGCAAACCCGGCATGAAAGAATACCAATTGGATGCGAAAATCCTTGAGTGGTTTCGTTCGTGCGGCTGCTCCGAATTGCCGGCATTCAGTTCTATTGTTGCCGGGGGCGCAAACGCAACCACGCTGCACTATGTTGCAAACAACGGCGTTCTCCGCGACGGCGATCTGGTACAGCTTGATGTCGGAGCTGAATTCAACCGATATTCCGGTGATATCTCTCGTGCGATTCCCGTGAACGGAAAATTTTCCGATGCACAGAAAGCGGTATACAGCATTGTCCTTGCTGCGCAAAAAGCGGCGATAAAAGAAGTCGTGCCGGGAAAAAATATTCTTGATGCGCATTGGGCTGCTGTTCAAATCATTGTCGAAGGTTTGGTAAAACTTGGGATTCTTCACGGCGATGTCGATCAATTGATCGCTGACGGAAAAGATCCCGAAAAGAAGCCGGAAGAAACATATAAACGGTTTTTCATGCATAGAACCGGGCATTGGCTCGGTCTGGATACGCATGACGTCGGAAATTATTTCGAAGCTGACGGAAGCCTGCGTAAACTGGAAAAAGGAATGGTGTTAACAGTCGAACCGGGAATATACATCAAACCCGCTCCTGACGTACCGGAGGAATACTGGAACATCGGCATTCGTATTGAAGATGACGTTTTGGTCGAAGAAGGCGAACCGTTTGTTCTCTCTCGGGATGTTCCGAAAGAAATAGAGGAGATAGAAGAAGTCATGAGCTTCTAAAATTAAAACAGCCGTTCCGAAGCATGCTTCGGAACGGCTTTTATTTTTTTTGCACTTTTTATCTCATCTCTTGAATATATACGTGAGGGTTAAAAAAAATTCTTTTATTGCTTTTCCGATACACTGGATGCAAAAAGCGAATTCATTTTTTTCTTGCTTTGCTTCTGTCATGGCATTCTCCCATTTGTTGCCGTTATTGGACCGATCTAGACCCAACTAAGAGTAACATACTTTTTTAAATAATGCAAGTATTTCGGGCGTATTCGCGTACTATTCGGGGCAGATCTTCCCAATAAGCTAAAAATATGATATAATGAGTCACTGTAAAATTTATGACAAAAAAAGAAAACTCACAGCTCGATAAGATTGTCATCAAAGGTGCAAGAACGCACAATCTTAAAGATATTAGCGTTGAAATGCCCCGAAATAAGATGATTGCTTTTACCGGACTTTCCGGTTCGGGTAAGTCATCACTCGCTTTTGATACGATATTTGCCGAAGGACAGCGTCGTTATGTCGAATCGCTGTCTTCATACGCGCGACAATTTTTGCGGCAATTTCAGAAACCCGATGTAGATGAAATAACCGGACTTTCTCCGGCTATTTCCATTGACCAAAAAAGCCGTTCCAATAATCCACGCTCGACCGTTGCGACCATTACGGAAATTTATGATTATCTCCGCGTCCTTTACGCGCGTATCGGCAAACCGCATTGTCTCATTTGCGGCAATGTCATTACCAAACTTTCGAACGAAGAAATCTTGAATCTCGTCATGGAACGGCTCGATAAGCTTGATACGTCGGCGCATGAGAAAAAAGTATTTGATGTGGCGGTCAATACGTTTCGCATTTCGATCTTCGCTCCCGTTGTTCGCGGAAGAAAAGGAGAGTACTACCAGCTGCTCTACGATATGCTCGGCAAAGGGTATGTTGAAGCGCGCGTCGACGGGAAAATGAAAAAACTCCGCGAGCAGATCATTCTCACGAAAACAAAAAAACACGACATTGATATTCTTGTCGACCGGCTCGATATGACCGAAATGCAGTCGGACCGAAAAAATTTCATCGAACGCATCGCCGAGTCGATCGAGCGCGCGCTTACCGAATCCGACGGGCTGGTCGTGGTTTCTTTCGGCGACCCCGAAGAACCGACCGATGAATTTCTTACGTCATCGAAATTTTCCTGTCCGAACGACGGTTTTTCCTACCCCGAGATCGAACCGCGCTTATTCTCGTTCAATTCTCCTTATGGCGCATGTCCGGCTTGTAACGGTCTTGGTACGAAGTATTTTTTCGGTACCGAACCGTGCGATACGTGCGGAGGGAAAAGGCTTCGACCAGAGGCGCTCAATGTGTTCATACATGGAGAAGTACCAACGGAGTCGAAAGTCGAAAGTCGAAAGTCGAAAGTCAAAAATGACAAACCTAAAGATGCTGTTGCTAGTGAGGAAGTTCGGAAGAACATCGTCGAAGTCGCCGGACTTTCGATCGCTGATGCGTATCATTTTTTCACGCATCTTAAACTTTCCGAGCGCGATGAAAAAATTTCCGAGGTGTTGCTCAAAGAAATTATTTCACGGCTCCAATTCATGATGAATGTCGGTATCGAATATCTGGCACTTGATCGCCGCGCCAATACGCTCTCCGGCGGGGAAGCGCAGCGCATTCGGCTTGCCTCACAACTCGGTTCCCGATTGGTTGGTGCGCTGTACGTTCTCGACGAACCGACAATCGGTTTGCATTCTCGCGACAATGCGCGATTGGTTGACACGCTGCTTAAACTGCGCGATCTCGGTAATACTATTATTGTCGTCGAACACGATGAGGATACAATATTTGCATCTGATTATCTCGTCGATATCGGTCCCGGCGCCGGCGTGCACGGCGGACACATCGTGGTCTCGGGCGATCTCGAAGAACTTTTGACGGCGAAGAAAAACACGTCCGGCTCGGTCACTCTCGATTATCTCCGCGGCGATAAAAAGATCGAAATTCCCGAGGAACGGCGCACGAAAGACAAAGGCGCGATCCGCATCAGGAACGCGAATATTTTCAATATAAAAGGAATGAATATCGATGTTCCTATCAATAAATTCATCGCGATCTCCGGCGTTTCCGGTTCCGGAAAATCGACCTTTATGTACGAAATTCTCCATAAAAATCTGCTTGGAAAACTGGAGCATCGTTATCGTACCGCGCAAATTTATAATTGTGCGGAATTCTCGGGAACGGAAAGTCTGAACCGCGTCATTATGGTGGATCAGTCCCCGATTGGACGCACGCCGCGGTCCAATCCTGCGACTTATACCGGCGCATTTACACATATCCGAGACATGTTCGCGGCGACGGCGGAAGCGCGCGTCCGCGGATGGAAGCCGAGCCGATTTTCTTTCAACGTAAAAGGCGGACGTTGTGAGACCTGTCAAGGTAACGGAGAGATTGCGGTTGAAATGCATTTCTTACCGACGGTGTATGTGCCGTGCGATGTTTGCCAAGGGAAGCGGTTTATGAAAGAGACGCTCGAAGTGAAATATAAAGGCAAATCCATTTACGATGTGCTACGTATGACCGTCGAAGAAGCAATGACGTTCTTTGAAGATATTCCCGCAATTTCCGACAGAATAAAAACGCTCAACGAAGTCGGACTCGGATATCTCGAACTCGGACAATCCGCGACGACGCTCTCCGGCGGAGAAAGTCAGCGCGTAAAAATTTCTTCGGAAATGTACCGCGTGAATGTTCAAAAAACGATTTATCTTTTAGATGAACCGACCATCGGACTGCATTATGAAGATGTGAAAAAACTGATCGAGATATTGCAGGAACTTGTGCGAAAAGGGCACACCGTCGTCCTGATCGAACACAATATGGATATCATAAAAAGCGCAGACTACGTGATCGACATCGGACCCGAAGGCGGCACCGGCGGCGGCGAGATCGTCGCGAAAGGAACGCCGGAGGAAGTGGCGAACAATCCCGCGTCTCATACGGGGAAGTATTTGAGAAAGGTACTCAAACGGAGTTCATAAAGTTTATCAAGTTTGAAAGTTTATAAAGTACGCAGGAAACCGGATAGACGACAAAATAAAAACCCGTGCAATGAATGCGCGGGTTTTTGGCGGTTCCGCCAAGACTAGAATTTTTTTTGCAGTAAGGTCGCTGCGTCGATGATCACCTGTTCGGTTACTTCTTTCAATCCGACTTTGGTAAGTTCATCCATTACAGAACCCTCAAAATTTTCAATGAATTTCTTTGGAGATTTTGAGTGTAGGTGCTCGATGAGATCTTCTTCATCGATAGATTCACTTCCTGCCATGCTTATTATTATGCCGGCCATAAATGAGACTTTTTGCTTGTGGTTCATTTCTTGAAAGAAATCTGTGAATTTTGACATTGTTGTACTCCTGTTTGTGAAAAAAAATTATGGTAAAAAGAAATCCAAATGGTGCCAGATGGGGAACCATATCATGTCCGGGACAAAGCCTCCGACCCTGAATATTGTGTGGTTGGTGATAATTGTATTTTTAACGGTGAATAATTCCGTTTTTTTAAAGAACTTCTCGAGTATTTCCGAACCGCATAAGAGGGTCAGAAATATTCCAAAAAAGAAGGCGGACAGGATATAAAAGTTTATGGCGGGATCCTTTTTCGCGTTTGAATATGCCGACGCTATTATAACACAAACAACGATATAATGCAAGTAAAAAGCCCGCGGATCTGCGGGCTTTGTTTTTTTGTTCGAAAGTTCATCGAAGCAAAGTCATGGATATTTTTTCTTCACTCCATGGGTGTTTGATTTGGACGCTGACCTTTTCGGACATGGAACGTCTTCCGTTTAGGAGATCATCGGCGTATTCGTATGGAACCGAAATTTTGTAGTATCGGTGACATAGCTCGTCGATGTTCGCTTCAACGAAGATCGCGGGTTCTGGAACAACTCGTGCCCCCGTTATTTTTACTTTTGTAACGAGTTCGAATTTATCAAATTCGTTTTGCGATAATTCTCGGCTTTCGCGTTTTCTTTGCTCTTGCTCCGACTTATCCAGCCCTATAAATAAAAGCATAAGAAAGAGTAAGACCAGCAACAGAAATGTATACATTTTAACCACCTTTTGCGGTTGAACGATCTGATATATTTATACCATTACGGACGTTCTTGTCAACAAATCAGGAAAATACTTGACAAAAAATTCATAATATGCTAGACTTAATGAAGATACGATGAAGACTCCAAAAGAGAGGGGTTTTGTCCGGATGAGCTTTATGGTCACCACCTAATTATTAATTTTTAAAAACGCGGTGGCCATAAAGTTCATTCGAACAAACAAATTTAATTTTTACTCTCTTCTAGGAGAATGTCATCATGGCGCAAGTACAAGAAAAACAAGAAAAAGCAAAGTCAATTAAGTGGATGCCCGGCATGAAAAAAGTGGTGAGTTATGCCACCAGAAAAGCCGAAGCAGCGTTTGACGGCGTAGTCTATACTACACAGCAACTGCTGACTGTCGACACGCAGGGGCACCATAGTCACTAGAGGTAAACGACCCAAAAGGAAGTTTACTCCTCGGCCAAAAGCTGAGACCAGATACCCCAAAAGGGTATCGAAACCTCCATTAATTTGGGGGTTTTTTATTTGTTAATATGTGCTATAGTGATAATATGAAAATATCAAAAGCTTCATTTGTAAAGGGTATCAAAGGTACCGATCCGCTGCTTTCCGACCCGAAACCGGAGTTTGCTTTTGTGGGGCGTTCAAATGTTGGAAAATCGAGCGTTATCAATGCACTTGTGAATAATAAAGGATTGGCGAAATCGAGTTCCTCTCCCGGAAAAACGAAAGAGATAAATTTCTTTCTCATTAACGATTCATTTTATTTTGTTGATCTTCCCGGCTACGGATACGCGCGCGCAGCCGACGGCGACAAGGAAAAATTGGTCAAACATATCATGTGGTACCTCTTCGAGTCCGATGCGCCGATATCGCTCGTGTTCGTACTTATCGATGCACACATCGGACCAACGGAACGCGACCTCGAAATGATAAAAGCGCTGACGGAAGGGAAAATACCGTTCGTTGTTTTGGGAAATAAATTCGACCGAATCAACAAAACCGCAAGGCCCAAAGCTCTGAAAGAAATCATGGCGATGATCGGAGACGTAGCGTTCCTCCCGTTCTCTGCCGAAAAGAAAGAGGGAATTCCTGAAGTACTCTTGAAAATCGAGGAAGCACTGCAAACAAGAAGCGGAAATGTTTTTTCGGAGGGAAAACGGGGAAATTTTTAAATTAGTACGAAAACACATATTGTAAACTCTGTCTTGGAGGTTTCACCTCCTAAATTTTTTTCTTGACTTTTTGCACAAAAAGTGGCTATACTACAAGAGGATTTAGTATGTTGACATTGAATATAAAGGAGAAAACATGAGATATGTACCGTTAACCCCTAATGACCGCGAAGAAATGTTGCGAACCGTTGGCGTCGCAACTGGCGATGAACTGTTCAAACAAATTCCCGAAGAATTTCGACTGAAAAAATACATCAAGTTATCCAATCCGATCGGTGAAATGGAGCTTACTGCGATTACGGAAGGATTCGCAGAAGAAGGAAGAAAGTCGGCGAAAAAAATATCATTTTTGGGCGGCGGAATCAATCGCCACTACGTACCGAAAGTTATTCCCGCACTCCTTTCTCGTGAAGAATTTCTGACGGCATACACTCCGTATCAACCCGAAGCTTCACAGGGAACGCTTCAGGCGCAGTACGAATTTCAGACGTATATCGCGATCTTGAGCGGCATGGATGTGGCGAACGCATCGCTGTACGACGGCGCGACGGCTATGGCTGAAGCGGCGCTTATGGCGAGGCGTATCAATAAGAAAGGAAAGATCGTTTACATTTCGCGCGCGATTCATCCGCATTATCGAGAAGTTTTGAAAACGTATCTGCGCGATATAGACGTTCCGATCGTTGAAATTCCGTTCGACCAAAAAACGGGTAAAACGGTCTTTGACGCTGAACAAATGAAAGACGCGCTTTGCCTTATCGTCGGGTATCCGAATTATTTCGGCGTCATCGAAGACTTGACCGAAGCGCGCGAAGTTGCAACGAAAACCGGTGCACTTCTGATCTCTGTTACCACTGAAGCGCTTGCTTTGGCACTCCTCAAACCGCCGGGAGAATTCGGTGTTGATATTTTTGTCGGCGAAGGACAGTCATTTGGTTTGAATCCGTCGTTCGGCGGACCGCTTCTTGGGCTTATCGCCACGAAAGACGCGTATGTCAGAAATTTACCCGGTCGGCTTATCGGTCGGGGAAAAGACAAGGAGGGCAAAGATGCATTCGTGATCGTTATCGCGACACGCGAACAGCATATCCGCAGAAAAGACGCGACCTCGAATATCTGCACGAACGAAGCGCTCTGTGCGCTTGCGGTATCGATGTATCTGACGCTCCATGGCAAGGCAGGATTGTCTCGCTTGGCAAAGAAAAATGTTGAGAACATGTTTTTGCTGAGAAGAGCACTTTCTGATATCCCGGGACTAACGATTCCTTTTTCCGGAACGACATTCAATGAATTTGTGATACGCACAAAATATCCAGGGCACATTTTATTAGAAAAACTGAAGCATTATGATATTTACGGCGGCATCGCTCTTTCGGATGATTATCGCCACACGAATCGGAATGACATACTTGTTTCAGTCACGGAAATGAACGGACTCAAAGAATGTATCGAACTTGTTCATGTAATAAAGGAGATATTGAAATGATGCACGACACTGAAAAACTTATTTTTGAACAAGGTTCGGAGGGGCGCATCGGAGTTGATTTGCCGCCGATTCTTTTCCCGGAAGAAATAGCCGCCACTTTACCGAAAGAACTTTGCCGTGACGACCTCGACGGTTTTCCCGAAGTTTCCGAACCGGAAATGGTTCGCCACTTCACGCGGCTTTCCCAAAAGAACGTCGGCGTTGACGATTGCTTTTATCCGCTCGGTTCCTGTACGATGAAATACAATCCGCGAGTGAATGAAGCGATTGCGGCGCTCGATGGATTTACAAAACTTCATCCCGCGATGCCTTGTAAAGATACACAAAGCGCATTCCGGATCATGTGGGAACTCGAACAAATGCTCAGCGAAATTTGTGGCATGGACGCGTTCACACTAAATCCGGTTGCCGGCGCTCACGGAGAATTGACCGGATTGAAAATTATCAAGGCGGCCATTCGCGCGCGAGGAGAAACACGGAATAAAATTCTTATTCCGAAGTCTGCACACGGAACGAATCCGGCATCTGCGGTGCTCTCCGGATTTACGCCGGTCGATGTCGAAGTCGATGTCGACGGTTCGATAAGTTTGGACTCGCTCGAAAAAGTTCTTGATGAAAATGTCGCCGCGATGATGATCACCAATCCGAGTACTCACGGACTTTTCGAAACAAATATCGGAAAGATTGCCGAAATGCTGCATGCGAAAGGCGCGTACTTGTATTGCGACGGCGCGAATTTAAACGCGCTTGTCGGGATTGCGCGACCCGGCGATATGGGGTTTGATGTCATTCAGACAAACATGCACAAGACCTTTTCCACGCCTCATGGCGGAGGAGGTCCGGGTGCCGGTCCTGTCGGCGTCAAAGCGGAACTTATTCCGTTCTTGCCGTGTCCGCGGATCGTGAAAACCAAATGGGGTGACGGACCATTCTGTCCTCCAATAAAGTTGGAACAATACGAAGAGCCATATTTCAGACCGAAATACGACAAACGTTCCATTGGCCGGGTACATTCGTACTATGGAAACTTTCTCGTTCTGCTTCGTGCATATTGTTATATTTGCACGATGGGAGCGAAAGGTTTGCGCGAAGTCGCTCTTGCAGCGGTGTTGAATGCCAATTATCTGCGCGTTTCTCTTGGGAAGATAGGGTATCACGTACCGTTCAATAAAATGTGTATGCATGAATGTTTGCTTACCGATCATGGTTTGCCGAACGGCATAACTACGATGGATATTGCGAAACGCCTGATCGACAAAGGTTTTCACCCGATGACGGTATATTTTCCGCTTACGGTACACGGCGCAATGCTGATTGAACCGACGGAAACGGAAACAAAAGAAACGCTCGACGCATTCATTCAGGCGATGCAAGAAATATTCGAAGAAGCAAAAACAACTCCGGAATTATTGCACGCCGCGCCGATCCGCACATCAGTGACAAGGATCGACGAAACGGCTGCCCATCATCCGAAAAAACTGAACTTGCGATGGAGAAAAAATTGATATAAAAACAACGGACATCAGTGATGTCCGTTTTTCATAACGTCTTAGCTCGTATTAAAGCGCCATTGTTCTTGAGCACAACATAACAACAATTCCAACTATCGGATTAACCGTAACAAACAAAATTCCACCTATCAATAATACCCAATCTCTATCTTGCATTACACCCCCCTAAAATATTTTTTATTCGCATTTTTTGCAAACAATAAACGCTATAACAAGTATAAATGCGCCCATAATATTTCCGCCGACAAGTATCGTTACTCCGGCAATTGCAAGACCCGCAGTTACCGCAATATTCACTGCGTCCATAATTCCTCCTTCGTATCCAAAGTTATGCCGCTTCCGAAAAGAAAGCAACGTCCCTCATTTCATCAAGAATGACCGCGATTTTCGGATCGTCAGTTTCCTCTAAATATGTCTCTATATGACGAATATCATCCAGAAACCGCGAAGTAATTTCTCTTTCCGAGAGGCTTGATGTTCCCGACCTTAAGTTAAATAGTTTTTTCTTTGCGTGAGACCGCAAATATTCTCCCAACAAGATTTTTACAAGAATGTTAAAGAAATCGTTTGATGTCTTCGTATTTTGTTCCACGTTAATTCTCCTATCGATATCCGAAACCAATATACTATAATTAAGTTCTATTGTCAAATATACTAAAAAGTGCTATAGTAAAAAAGGTTCTCGTATCGGGTGATCGCCTCGGCTTTATTGTCGGGGAGGAAAGTCCGAACACACACTGTCGTCACAAGCGACAGTAGTACGGTAGCGGGTAACGCCCGTCTAGAGTGATCTACGAGATGCGAGCAGAGACGGTTTGTTTTGAAAAGAACAAACTATCCTTCGCAAGAAGGATAAGTTCATATGGTAACATACGAGGTGAAACGGCTAAACTCTTATCTGTGTGCAAGACCGTGTCCTCCGAGAAATCGAAGGAAGAGTCGCTCGAGGGTTGTGGTAACACAACTCCCAGATAAATGATCATCGTCCCGCGTAGCTTTAGCGAAGCGGGATACAGAATTCGGCTTATAGATACGAGAACCTATAAAAATCACTTGACGGGTCAACCGTCAAGTGATTTTTATAGGTAATTTTTTCGTAGCCACCCCTATCCTTAAATCATATTTTTCGTCTGTGGATTACTCCCGCTTTCCGACCGGCGCGCATTGCTGTATACTGTATCCATGGAAAGTGTTTTGAAATCCGATGTATTTTTTTTCGTAACGACGATATGTGTTTTCATCGTTACTTCACTTCTTGTGATGATACTTGCGGAGGTGTTGCGCATCGTAAAAAACGTTCGCGCTATTACCGACAGCATTCGCGGAGAAGTGGATAAGTTCGCTTCTGAGTTCGCCTCGCTGCATTCCATGCTTCATGAAACGCAGTTCGGGTTGAAACCGATTTTTGACGGCATTAAGAAAACCGTCTCATTTTTTTCACCAAAAACAAGATCGAGGTCAAGAACAACGAAGCCAAAGCCGAAAAAAAGAAATTCGGAGTCCGAAACATCATCCGAAAATGTTATTAACAGTTAATCAAAGAATATATGGCAACGAAGAAGAAAGAAGAGCCGAAAGGCATTGCGCTACCGCTCGTGGCTGGCGTTTTAGCGGGAATTGCGGGATCATACTTTTTGTATGGACAGGGTAAGCCGTCACCTGCGAACAAGAAGAAGTTGAAGGGGTGGATCATCAAAGCGAAAGGCGAAGTTTTGGAAAAAATTGAAAAATTGAAAGCCGTTGACGAAGAGACATATCACAAAGTCATCGATACTGTCGCTGAGAAATATGCAAAATTAAAAGATATCGATCCGAATGAAGTACAAGAATTGGTGAAAGACATGAAAAAGCACTGGAAGAGCGTTGTAAAAGAAATGACACCCGCTCCGAAAAAGAAACCGGCAAAGAAACCGGCGCCAAAAGCGAAAGTTCCGACATCCGCACCGGCAGCTCCGACCGCATAAGGGCAATTCGTGTCTCGTTAAAATCGTTTAATTATTCAATTAACTAAAAACATATGGACGACGAGTTGAATGAGGTTTTCGATGATGAGTTGGAGACCTCCGACGATCCGAAAATATGTAGCGAATGCGAGCGAGAATTCGAAGGGGAAGGCGACATGTGCCCCGCATGTGAAAGTGAAGATGTACAAGAAGATCAAGATTAATATAAAAAAATCCGACAGTATCGTCGGATTTTTTTATTTTGAATTTATGTCAGTTATGTTATACTTTCAACATGTCAGAAACAGCACTCTATCGTAAATATCGCCCTCACGACTTCGGAGGCGTTCTCGGTCAGGAACACATTGTTCGGGCGTTGGAAGGCTCAATCAAAAGCGGCAATATCGCGCACGCCTATCTTTTTTGCGGGTCTCGAGGAACGGGAAAAACTTCCATAGCGCGAATTTTTGCGAATGCAATTGGTACGACAGCAAAAGATCTCTACGAAATTGATGCCGCATCGAATACGGGCGTCGATGATGTCCGTGAACTTCGCGAAGGCGTAAAAACATTTCCGTTCGACAGCAAGTACAAAGTATATATTTTCGACGAAGTGCACATGCTCTCAAAAAGCGCGTTCAATGCACTGTTAAAAACACTGGAGGAACCGCCGGCGCATGTTATCTTTATTCTCGCGACGACAGAGATACATAAAGTTCCCGAGACGGTTCTTTCGCGCTGCCAGGTTTTCACGTTCAAAAAGCCACCGATTGAAATTCTTAAAAACCTTATTCTCGATATCGCCAAAAAAGAGGGAAGAGTTTTGGAAAACGCTTCCGCTGATCTCATCGCGCTTCTCGGTGACGGTTCCTTTCGCGATACCTTGGTGACGCTCCAAAAAGTACTCTATTCCACCGATGTTAAAAAAATTCCGGCAGAGGAAGTGGAGCGGATCACCGGCGTTCCAAAAAGCGCGATCGTGAATGAATTTCTCTCGGCGATCAACGACCAAAACGCACCGCGCGCATTTTCCGCGATCCGCAAAATTACCGATGAAAATATCGATATCTCTGTGTTTTTGAAACTCGTACTCTCTAAATTTCGCGCGGTCATGCTCATTCGTTTCGCTCCCGACATGCGCGCCTCCATCGCTGATGAGTTCACTGTCGAGGATTACAAATTTTTGTCGGAACTTTCGGTAAATAAAGAATTGAAACTTTCGGAAGTGCTTATCTCTCTGCTTGATGCGCTGGGCAGCGTCGGTAAATCATTCATTCCTGAATTACCGCTTGAGATAGCTATCTCTAAACTTTTTGAAAAAAATGAGCTCTAAAAATCCTAATGTTTTAAAGCGCTTCTATTTTGTTCGGCACGGGCTGACGGAAGATAATTTGAATAATGTGTATCAAAGCGCCGAAGATAAACTCACAGAAGAGGGAAGAGGACAAGCAGCGCGCGTTGCGGAACGTTTTGTTTCCCTGTCTGCTGATGTGATTATCACCAGTACTTATGAACGCGCACGACTGACGGCGGGGGTTATTTCCGAAAAAACAGGTTTGCCGGTTCGCGAGTCGGAATTTTTTCGTGAGGTATGGAGACCGTCCGATCTTATCGGAAAAGGAAAGCAGGAACCATCCTCGAAACTTCTGATGGATGAAATTGCCGAGCATGAATCTATTCCCGAATGGCATCATCTCGACGAGGAAAATCTTTTTGAAGCGGTGACTCGCGCTCGTTCGGCACTCGAATTTTTATGCGCACTGCCCGAAGAGGATATTATTGTAGTCACGCACGAAATGTTTACAAAGATCATGATGGCGGCGATGGCTATTTCTGATGATGCGAAAGCTGTCGAATGGTATCGCTCGATCCGTACTTTCATGATCGGAAACAATACAGGAATAACGATAGCCGATTACGGAAACTTCTCCGAAGATCGGCACTTTCGCCTTCGAATATGGAATGATCACTCACATTTGGGAGACTAAGTAAGTCCTCACCCTTGCATAAAATCCTTATGTATCCGTCATTCTAAGCCTGCGAAGAATCTCGTTTTTTGCAAACTGAAAGTGGTTTGACATCGTTTGGCTGGTAAAACAACGGGATTCTTCGTAAACTCAGAATGACGGGGTGTGAGGGCTTACGAGACTAAGTATTGACTGTTTAAAAAATATAGTGTATTCTCTGTTTCAGAGGGTCAACTGTTCAAACGGCAATACAGGAGGCACAGTATGGCATTTTTGGGAAGAATATATCGGACCGATTCCTACTCCGGAACTATACAAGAGGAGCGGACAAAAGACAATAAACATAAAAAGCCCGAAGAGTTAAAACACGATTTTATTGCGGATGAAGTTACGTTCGTCAATGTAAATTTTGAGAAACTCAAAGAGGAAGATTACGTTTGGTTCACTTTAACGAAATTTCAAGGAGAAGAGATGGTCGACACCATAAGAGTCCCTGAATTAGATTCATAAAACAATACAA
>Ga0172379_10004511_pt1 | contig 20477 bp, 21 predicted proteins | sample GrowelOW334metaG_FD_119756 | JGI IMG/M metagenome (GOLD analysis project Ga0172379, IMG submission 119756) | Groundwater microbial communities from an aquifer near a municipal landfill in Southern Ontario, Canada - Groundwater well OW334 metaG | ecosystem: Environmental > Aquatic > Deep...
AGATTTTTTCGCAGCAGGAATTGGTTGATTGTTCAAATGGACCACTCGCGCCAACTCAAGACAATCCAACAATCACAAATTGTCGTCCCGGACACCAATCCGGGATCCAGACAACCGTCCTGCCCTTCGAAGTCAAAAACGAGAGCCTGGATACCGGCTTCCGCCGGTATGACGCAATCCTCATTCCAGAAAAACTTGCCGCCCGCTTTGCAGCTAAAGAAGCATTCTTCAAAGCTCTCTGCGCAACCTTAGAACGCAAAGGACTAACACAAAAAGAGTTCTCTCTCTCATTCATCTGTTGCACAGTTTCAGTAACACAATCCCCCTGGGGAGCTCCGCAACTTGCCACCGACTGGCAAAGCATTAATAAAAAAATTGGCCACTCGCTTCCCCAATTTTCAACCCACCTTTCCTTATCCCACGATGGATCAATGGCGATTGCATTCGTTGTGATTGAGGAATAAAGCCGCTCTCTTGTATTTCACCCATGCAACACCTACAATAATCCATAATTCATTAATTTTTGTATCTATTCTTGAGGTTTGCTATGAAGAAACACTTATTCCTTTCTCTTTTTTTAATCGCATTTTATTCATCACAAACATTCGGCGCAATGAGCTGTTGGTCAATGTGCGGGGCTAATGACGATGACGATTTAACACAAGAGATAATACAAAAAAACATCAAGCCCATCCAGGCATTAAGGCGTCTTGAAGCGCTCCCTCCTGAAATTCTAGATTGCATCATTGGCTTTCTCGATATCGATTCTACGCAAATACTCGCTCTCTCCTGCCGCCAGCTATCCCAAGATGTTTATTCAACCATGTCTCATCTTAATTTTGGTCCCTATTACGACTTTCAAATTAGGAATAAGCACCTTACTCATTCCATAAAGACTATGATCGCACACGGCCTAAACCCTCTTAACATAACTTCTATCAATTTAAATAGACTTGATGATATTACTGATGAAAGCATTGAATTTTTATCGGCAACATTTCCTTATTTCGAAGATCTCAGCATTTATTGGTGTCCTTGTCTCACTGACGCTGGAATCAAAGTCATTGCAAAAAACTACCCCAATCTCAAACGTCTCTTCACTAATGGTTGTAAGCAAACCACCAATGACGCCTTGCAGGCGCTTGCAAAGGACTGCCATGAACTTGAAGCGCTGGGACTTTTCTGGAGCAGGATAATCACTGATGCTGGGTTGCAAGCTATTGCAATGGGGTGTCGAAAACTAAAACGACTCACTCTTAATAATAGTGGCGAACAAATTACCGATCTTGGAATCAAGGCCATTGCAGAGAACTGCCATGAAATCGAAGAGCTCTGCCTGAAAACTGATGATCTAATCACCGATGGTTGCTTTGAGAGCATTGCGAAGGGCTGCCCAAAGCTCATAGTCCTCAATCTAATGGATAATGATCAAATTACCGATAGAGCGGTAATGGCCATTGCAAAAAACTGCCACCATCTCACATCTCTGAACCTTTCTTGCTGTAAAGAAATCACCGATGAGAGCTTAGAAACTCTTGCAGAAGGCTGCCCAGAGCTCAGAGATCTAGACCTTTTTAAGTGCTATCAAACAACCGACAGAGGAATTGAGGCGGTTGCAAGAGGCTGCCATTACATCAGACAACTTACTCTTCGATGGGGGCCTCAAATAAGCGACCTTAGTTTGCAGGCCCTTGCAATAGGTTGTAAAAAACTCGAATGCATTGACCTTTGTGGTGGCAATCAAATGACCGATATTGGTTTGCAGACGCTTGCGAAGGGCTGCGGAAATCTTAGATTCATTAATATTATGGACTGCACCAAACTTACTCCTAGTGGAATACGCCAAGCAAAGGCTTTTCTGCCATGCTGTGAAATCATTGGTGGTCGATATATCGACCCCTTTAACTGGAGTGAAGCGATTATCTATTAACAGATTCCCAATGATTTAGCCATAAACATCTCCCCTCTTTTTTTACCTTCACAAATACAAGCACCCTGCTATAATCAACCTCCGCTGTATTTTTTAATTCTTTTTAAGGATCTTTATGAATGTTTTTTCTACTCGCCATCTTTTTACAATCTTATTTTGCACAATACTATCAAGTTCACAAATAACCTTTGCCATGTTTCATGATTTCAATTTCGATACAGAAGTATCCCTCAACAATCATAGCGTAGCCAATGCGCACAACAACCCGCCACAAGCCCTTTCTCGCCCATCAAATCGACAAGAAGAACCCTTCCACAATTTCCGTAGAAATTTGAATGCAGCGTTTGATCAAATATTTGATGAAGACGATGCAGAGACTCAAGCTAAAGCCAAAGAAAAAGCAAAAGCTGAAGCACGCGCCAGAGCTAAATCTCAAGCTGAAAGAAAAATCTTAGACAAACTAAAAAACGACCTAAGAAGAAAAACACTTGTTGCCCCTTGGGTTGAATCCATAGATCTTAGAGGTTTTTGCCTAGACAAAGAAACTATTAGAACCATATGTAATCATTGCCCAAACCTTAAAAGGCTGAATCTCAGTGGTTGTTTAAACATTCAGCCAGACGATTTAAGCTTAATTTCAACATATCTTAAAGAACTTACATCAATTAATTTGAGTAATTGTCGCAGTCTTCCAGAATGGTCATTCGGTACCTTAGCCAGCTTAAATCATCTCAAGTCCATCGACCTACAAAACACTGAGGTTGGAGAAGATAAGCTTTTGTATATTGTATATCGCTGCCCAGACCTCAAAACTATTAGGCTTTATGGTTGCAAATCTATAACCCCCTCTGTTATTGATGGATTAAAGGAATTATCCAAAGGTCGTAATATCAACTTTGACCTTGATGACAACCAAGAAGCTCTGAAAATAAATGATGACGAACGAATTATTTTATCTGAATATAGTTTAACAGATGGCCCTCGCTTTGGTGACATTTATGAATCATTTATCCGGCCAAATAAAGCAAGGCCCTATTTTCAGTATCCACAATTTCCTCAAACAATAATTTGATACTCGGGAAGAAGAATAACATTACATTCACTTACAAATAGGCAAAGACGGCGAGGGGGTACATTGCTCCCCCTTTTTTTCTCCACAAACCCAACCGACTTGCTATAATCCACCTCCTTTGTATTTTCTTTGTTTTTTTTATTACTACTTGTTGAAAGCTTACCATGAGGAAATTGTTATTATTGTTTCTGGCGCTCATCGTATTTACAAGCCCCCATGCATTTGGCGCCATAAATGACGTAAGAGAAAAAGTGCTCCTGCCTGATGGAGCTAGAATTGTTTTGCCTCCTCCACCAAAAGTGGAGGATGTTTTCCCAAATTCACATAACCCGCCCCCACAAGAACAACCTGTTACCTATTTGAAACTCGACTGCAGCTACAAAAAAGGGGCCCTTACTGATGAATTGTTTCGCAGCAGGATAGGAAACCCGTTAACCATTTCACAAAAAAACAATGTTTCGTCTATTACCCTCAAAAAACAAATTTGCATCACCAATAAAACCCTTAGCCTCATCACCCCAATTTTTACACAGCTAACATCAATCAACCTCTCTCATTGTGGAAAGATCTCTAGTGCAGATGTACTCGAACTTGTTAAAGGCTGCCAGCTTCTAAAAAGAATAGATCTCAGCGGTTGCCCTCTTATTACCGATCAAGCTTTGGCTTCTATTGCAGAATTTTGTCCCTATCTTGAAGTCCTTCTATTACATGATTGCTCTAATATAAGTGATAAAGGGATTAACAATTTGGCGCGCAATTGCACGCACCTCAAAGTTCTTGATATTGGGGGAACACCTAAACAAGTGAATATCTCAGGCGAAAGTTTAGACGAAATAGCTGAAAACTGCTTCGCTCTACAGCAGCTCATTATTACGGGATGCACCAAAATAAAACCTGGCGATATCAGACGCTTTCAGTCAAAACTACCACAATGCAAAATCATAGGCCCAGAGCATCCTGCGCCGCTCAAAAAATAGTAGTTGCATCTCACTTTTTTTGCTGTTGTTGCCACGTATGCAATAAAAAATGGTCAAAAGTCAGCTTCATTTTGCATGCTTTTTGGTTAAAAAACATGCTATTTGCCCACCGTTTTTGGTCGAAAACACAACTATAGGGCTGGGGCGTTTTACAAAAGCACCCCCCTATGAAATACTATTTTCCTGGCATTGAAGCCTCACTTTTTATTAATGTATGATTTTTTAAGGATACCCATGTTTAAGATCAAAAAAACCACGTTCTTTTTACTGATTACGTTCTTACCGGCTTGCACTTATTCAACAACTACGTGGCAAGATTTACAAGATTTAGCCGTAGCTATCAACAAAAATGAACCAACCGAAACTATAAAAAAGATGCTGGATCATGCAGGCGACATCAATGCTCAGAAACCAGAAACAGGCTGTACTTTGTTATACATTGCTGCCTATAAAGGAAATCTTGAAATAACAACTGAGCTCATCACCAGAGGAGCTAAAATTAATACTGATGTTCAAGATAAATCTGGGCAAACCCCACTAATGGCTGCAATCATCGCCGGAAATGACGCAGTAGCAAAACTTCTTCTCAACCACGGAGCAAACGTAAATCCTAAGGAACCAATTATAGGATGCTCACCTTTACACCTTGCAGCCTATAAAGGGAATTTAGAGCTTATAGAATTACTCTTATCAAAAGGAGCAAAAATTAATACTCCCGACAAGCTTTTTGGACAATCACCGCTACATCATGCCGTTGGTGGAACTAAAACTCAGATTATAGACGAAAGCATAAAAACCATAACTGTTCTTTTGACTCATGGAGCAAACATAGAAGCGCAAGACAATGTCGTCGGACTTACCCCATTGCACATGGCTGCCGTCGCAGGTTTACATACAGTTGTAAAGCTACTTTCTGATTATGGAGCTCACATCGAGACCAAAGACATATTCGGGAGAACACCGTTAATATCAGCAGCTTCTTTAGGCCATTTGGAAACAGTAAAAACACTCATTCAACTGGGGGCCAATATAAATACTCAATGTAACTCGGGCAGAACAGCTTTGCACCAGGCGATTTTAAATAACCACCAAGATGTAGTAAAAATGCTTATTTCTTGTAAATCAAACATCAATACGAAGGACAAAAACGGCATGACACCTTTACACATTGCTGCCGCTTTTGGTTATGAAGAAATTGCAAGAGAGCTCCTTGCAGGTAATGCGCTTACTAGCCTCAAAGACAATCAAGGAGACACTCCGTTGGATTATGCCATTAAATACAAACGGGACGGCCTTCAAAAAATACTTTCATCAACAAAAATTCAATAGGGTCCCACATTGATAATCAGAAAAAAACTTGGTCACATTCTTGAAGGCTCGCTGGTTGAAGGGCTCATCATGCGCCTGGACGCTGGGTGCTCGCTGGAAGAGGTAAAAACCGGCAAGTTTGTCACTATCGTTGGCAGCCACTATACTTTTTTTTCACTCATCACCGATATTCAACTCCAAGTCACTCATCCGGATATTTTATTGTTCCCACCGGCTGACCATGAACAGATGCTTACCGATTTTTTAAAGAAAAAAGATATGTACGCCAAGATATCATTGCGGCCGATGCTCATGCTTGATAAACAAAACCGGCACATGCCAGTTAAAACTATTCCTAGCCATTTTGCAGCCGTCTATGAAGCGACAGCGCAAGATGTGGCAGGCATTTTTGGTGATGAACAAAAAGATACAAAATATTTTAATATCGGCGTACCGCTCGACATGCAAACTCCTGTCTGCCTTGATCTTGAAGCCTTTACCGAACGAAGCAACGGCATCTTTGGTAAAACAGGAACGGGAAAAACATTTATCACGCGTCTGATTTTGGCGGGACTAGTGAAAAGCGAAAAAGCAGTCAATCTTATTTTTGATATGCATAGTGAATACGGCTTCCAGGCTCGCAAAGAAGGCGGCGGCTATTCATTCGTCAAAGGACTCAAAACGCTTTTTCCTAACAAAGTGGTAATCTTTTCACTCGATCCAGATTCAACACGTCGGCGAGGCTGCGCGCCCGATTTTGAGGTTATTCTTGACTACCGCGATATAAGAGTTGAAGATATCATGCCGCTGCAAGACGAGCTCAATCTCCATCCGACAGCACTTGAAGCAGCGTATCTAATTGCGAGCAAATACAAACACGAGTGGCTTTCTGTGCTGCTCTCTCAAGAAGGAACTATCAAAGAGTTTGCCGATGAAATTGGCGCCCATGCTGAATCGGTCGGCGCGCTCTATCGCAAACTTAAACGCCTTGAGCGCTTCCCATTCTTGCAACGAGCAACGGGAACAACGCCCGTCATCGACCGCATGGTTGAATATCTTGATCGCAACATCAACGTTGTACTTGAATTCGGTAATCAAACTTCGATGCTCTGCTACCTCCTGGTTGCCAACATCATTGCACGCCGCATCCACGAAGCATACGTTGCTAAAACAGAACGCTTTTTAGCCTCACAAGACAAATCATGCGAACCACGCAAACTCATGATCACGATTGAAGAAGCACACAAATTTTTAAATCCTCAAGCAGCCCGACAAACAATTTTCGGCACCATTGCACGCGAGATGAGAAAGTATTATGTGTCGCTCATGGTCGTTGATCAGCGGCCTTCGGGCATCGATCAAGAAGTCATCTCTCAGATCGGTACAAAAATTGTTGCTCTGCTCAATGATGAAAAAGATATCCAAGCAATTCTGACCGGCGTAAGTAATTCAAGCGGCCTGCGGTCAATTTTGGCAACGCTTGATACAAAAAAACAGGTCCTCCTGATGGGCCACGCAGTCCCTATGCCCGTTGTCATCCAAACGCGTGAGTATGATGAACAATTTTATAAAAATATGAGTAGCTCAATTACCCCGGCAGCGCTACAAAAAACGATTGCTGAGATTTTTTAAGGCAAGTTGACGCCCAACAACAAAAAAGTTAGTCTAACCTCCGATGTCGCTGGTCAGTTTTATTAAGAACGAAAAGGAGCTTTTCTATGAAAAAGGTACTTAGTCTTTTAACCGCACTTTCAGTTGCAAGCACGGGCTTTGCCGCAGGTGATCAAAAAATTATTTCACTTGATAGCCTCTCTATCATGCAAAAATCAAAAGAAGGCGTTGCCGTAGCAACAGAAATTCAAAAGAAAATTGAAAACTTCCAAGCAAAAGTTAAGAACTCGCAAAATGAACTTATCGATCTTCAAAGTGCATTCGAGAAAAAAATGTTAGTGCTCAGCGAAGAAGCCAAACTTGCAGAACGTGAAAAAATCGAAAATACAAAAAGAAAACTCGAACAAAAACTCTCAATAGAGGAAGAATCTCTACGTAAGTCCATTCAAGCTAAACAACTTGCATTGCGCGAAAAACAACTTGGCGTTGTCGCAAACATCTACAAAAACGAACCAAACTTAGTCGTTATGGACAACCGAACGCCAGGCTTTCTGTTCGCATCAAGTGGTCTTGACCAAACAGACAAGGTTTTAAAAGCCGTTGACGATGCATACGCCGCAGAAAAAGGTGCGAAAAAAGCCACCAAAAATGTAGCAAAAAATGACGCTTCCAAGACTGCTGCAAAACCTGCCGCGCACGTCAAGGTTGCTTAATGAATCTAGGCTTCACGCTCGAACAGATTACAACCGTTATTAACGGCAAGAGGGAATTTTCAAACGATTCCCTCTCTTCCATTCAGCGCATTACGTCACTGGAAAAAGCAACGCCCAATGACCTTGCAGTCATTCTTGATCGTGGCAACGCATCGGTGTTTGATCAACTGTCGCTTGATAAAATTACGAGCAGTAACGCCGGCGTTTTTATCGCTACGCGAGCAATTGTTCCTGGAAAAAATTACATTCTCGTTGATGACGCACTTGCTGCATTCAATACCTTGATTGCGCTAGCAAAAAAAACAGAGCTGGAAACTCATGCTGCCCTCCCTGATAGCGACCGCTCAAACATCACCGTAGGACGCAATGCAGTCATCGAACCTAGTGCAACCATTGGGCAACATACAACGGTCAGTGCGCTCTGTTATATCGGCAAGCACTGTACCATTGGCACCAATGTCATTCTCCATCCAAGCGTAACGATTCTTGATCACTGCGTTGTTGGCGATTACAGCATCATTCATGCTGGTACGGTTGTTGGTTCAGATGGATTTGGCTATCAAGTCAATGCAACGGGCCTGCGCAAAATACCGCAGATTGGCAACGTCGTCATCGGCAAAGGGGTTGAAATCGGGGCAAACTGTTCAATCGATCGGGCAACGTTTGATGCCACCATCATTAGTGATGGCGTAAAAATAGATAACAACGTCCATATCGCGCATAACGTTTTTGTTGGTCAATCGTCAGTCATTCTTGCTCAAACAGCCATTGCCGGAAGCGCGCGCATTGGCATCGGGTGCCAGATCGGCGGACAAGTTGCGATCAAAGATAATGTTGTGCTAGGTGACGGCGTTAAGGTTGTTTCAAAGAGTGGCGTACTGACAGACATTGCAGCAGGTCAAACAGTTGCGGGCATCCCCGCTATTCCTTTTAATGATTGGAAACGTCTTACCGTTATTTTTAAAAAACTTCCTGAATTGTATAAACAAACACAACAGCCTAAGCCTCGTCCATCGTTTTTTAAATTTTTATTCGGAAAATAAATCGCAAGGAGCGGATATGGCTCTTTATGTCGTCGGAAATCATACACATAACCTAGCCCAACGGTATGCAAAAAAACTTAATTGTGCAGCACTGACTTACACTCCCACACATTTTGCTGACACCGAGCTAGCACTTTCATTCAATCAAAGCCCAGACCTTAGTGACGCTGATGTACTCTTAATTCATCAATGTGATGGAGCCAAGGATATCAATGCGCAACTATTTGAGCTGCTCATGGTCACAACGCACTTACGCATGCACAACGTCCGGACCATTATTGGCCTTCTCCCCTATCTCCCGTATGCACGACAAACAAAAATAATCTGCCATACGCTTGCAAGTACACCACTTTTTCACGCACTCTTAACCAACGCAGGCATTAATACGATCATTGCCGCTGACATCCACGAGCATACTAATCAAGTTACCGGTATGCAGCTCGGCACCTCAATCAACTGCGCTTCCTGGTGGGCTGAGATTATCCGCAACAATTTTAATAATGAAATAAACGAAGGAAGATTATGTCTTGTCGCCCCCGATAAAGGCGCACAGCCTTATGTTGAAACGCTGGCAAACATGCTCTCTCTACCATCAGCCGTTGTTACCAAAGAACGCCTTAAACAAGATCACGCCACCGCCATTTCCATTGAAGGCATTGTCCATGGCATGCACGCTCTCATCATCGACGATATCGTTGACACAGGACACACTGCAGTTGGCGCCTGCAATCTTTTGCTCGGCCACAAAGCCCACGCCGTCAGCGCCTGCTTTACCCATGCGGTGCTGTCGCCAGGGGCCCTTGACCATCTTACCTGCAGCCCACTTAAACATATTTTTTTAACCAACACGCTGTGCCAGCGACCGCTCGTCCATCCTCATGTAACGTATACAGATATTCACGATTTTCTTGCCGCACAGGTCGCCACACATCTTGCAACTCTTTTGCCAAAGGAATAAAAATCATGGCCACTCAATGTGATATCGCCGCTATCCGTGCCTGCATCGGGCTGGGTAACCCAGGGTTTAAATATGCCAACACACGCCATAACATCGGATTTCGATGTGTTGATGAAATTGCGCAAACGCTTGGTGGGCAATGGAAATCAACCCCGCTCATGGACGTCGCTGAAGTACAAAACCCTGTTTCGGGTAAAACATTGTATCTGCTCAAGCCACAAACATTTATGAATGAATCGGGCAAAATCCTTGGGTTCCTGCAGAAAAAAGGAATTAAACCGGAAGAAATTCTTGTGTGCCATGACGAACTTGAAAAACCGTTCGGTTTTACCGGCATAGCCTTTGGTGGCAGCGCCAAGGGGCACAACGGCCTGCGATCGATTATAGGGATGATCGGCCCTGATTTCTGGCGCCTCAAATTCGGTATCGGCCGGCCCGTTAATAAAGAAGACGTCGCCACCTACGTCCTCTCATCGTTTATACAAGTTGAAAACGCACAGATTCCGCAGTATCTTGAAGCTGTCAAAAAGCTTTTAACGCTATTATAGGCTATTTCTTCTCCGTAAAAACCAAGTGCGGCGCCAAATCAAGTAGGGCAGCGATACGCGCCAAGCTTGATAATGTAAGATTTGCCTGTCCCTTTTGAATCTTGGCAACATGTGCAGGACTTACATCCAGACGTCGTACCAACTCATTAAACCCAATCTTTTCTTTTTCCATGTAGTCACTCATGAGATTAGCAATGTCTTGTTGCAAGTTTTGCATTGCTCTTTTTTCAAGTTCTGCCTGACGCTCGATATCCTTGATCTCCGGTTTAGTAAAACGCTTCTCAAGATATTTTTGAAAACTTTTTCTTTCCATCTCTATGCCTCCTTAGTATTTATCAACTTAGCAAGCCTTGCTCGCGCAAGAGCTATGTCGCTCTTTTGTGTCTTCTTATCTCCTGCCTCGAGCAAGATAATAATTCTGCTCGTGTAAAATCCATAGTAGATGCGGTAACAGAATCTTCGCTCTCGCAACTCAAAGAGCCCCTTGCCCAACGACCGGCTATGGGGCAACTTGAGCTCATTTCCACATAACTCAAGCAGCTTCAATTCTTTAGCAACAGATTTAAGCTGATCATTGGTCAAATCATCAAGCCATTTTTCGACAGATTTTTTGCCCGATGCATCAGTCCAATATTCAATAGTCCACCTACTCATCACGCTACTCCCTCATGTATATCAACGACCTATTTTGATATACTCACAATACTATATTATAATGTAGCGATCAACAGTTTTTTAATCAATCTACTCCACTTTCCACCATCCCAAATCAAAACCCACAATCATTTCAAACTGAAATCTCAGTACCCTTCTCTTTTTACTCAGTTTTGCATACCTAGCGCTTGACTTTAAAATGGGGGGGGGTAGAATTGATACTAGTTGTAAACAGTATTAATTAAAATTGTGTGAGGAGTTCAACAATGAAAAATTTCTATGCTCTCGTGTTTATCGGCCTCTTCGGTACCGCTGTCGCGGCGACAGAAACCAACGCCACAAACGTACCAGCAAAAAAACAAACAACGGGCGCTGCCAAAAAAGTAGCTCAAACCATTACAAAAAAATCGCTGCTCGGATGGATCAAAAAACATCCCTGGATAACTGCAGCTGGTGCCATCACACTTGGCAATTTTGTGTATAAAGAGAAATTAATTAAAAAAAGCAGCGTCGAAGCTTTCATTTATAGCAGTACTTACTCAAGCACAAGACTACTCACCGTTTCGGCGGCATTAGCCTACATCGCGGCAAATTACAACGACAATGAGATAAACAACCAAACAATTACTCAAAAAATTGGACAGACTTCTTTCATCAAGAAGCACGCATGGGGAATTGCTTGGTCAATGGCTGCTACAACGGCAGAAACTCAAGCAATAACGGGCAATTGGCCTATAACAACAGGACAAATCGCAACCTTTGAAAATACAATCATCTGGACAGCGGCCATCCATTACCTCATCATGCAACTTTCCGACGACAACGATGAATGTGGCGATGAAGCAGTTGATGCCAATGTTGCAGAAGTTGCTCCAGTCAAAGTATAAGAAAATTCACACTAGCTTTTTATCACAGAGGCTCCGAGAAATCGGGGCCTCTTTTACTTTGTAGCTCAACTGAGGAAACTGCGATTTTTACTTGATAAAATTCAATAATTTAAGTACCTTTTAGGGTACGTGTCTGTCGCGATAATTAATCAATAATTTTTTGAATCATCTGAAAGGATCTTCGTGATTGCAACCTCCGATTTCAGAAAAGGCTCTACCAAGATTTTATGGAACAATGAACCATGGATCATCCTTGATTACCAACTCGTCAAACCTGGTAAAGGCGGTACTTACCTCCGCACCAAAATGAAAAACCTCATTTCCGGCCGCATCCTTGAAGAAACATTCCGCTCAGCAGAAAAATTCGACGAACCGGATCTTGAATACAAACAAATGCAATTCCTCTACGCTGACGATCTTTACCACTTCATGGATCAAGACAGCTACGAACAAATTTCGTTCAATATTGATCAAATTTCTTCAGCTAAAAACTATCTTAAAGATGGCACCGTCTACAGTGTCGTTAACTTCCAAGGCAGACCAATCTCGGTTGAACCACCAACGTTCATGATTCTTGAAATCAAGTCAACCATTCCTGGTGTCAAAGGCGACACGGCACAAGGTGGCAGCAAACCAGCAACACTTGAAACTGGTCTTGTCATCAACGTTCCGCTCTACTTGAACGAAGGACAAAAAGTTAAGATTGATACACGCGAAGACAAATACATAGAAAAGATTGGTTAATAAATAACGATGGATACTTCTGATTCAAAAAACCCCGAATTAAATATAACGCCCATCGACGACGAGCTTGCGCGCCAAGAACAAGAAGTTCAAGCGCAAAAAGATGAAAGCTTTGCCATGAAGATCATCTCACGTCGCGATGAACGCGTTGTTGCTTTTTACTTAATTTACGCGGCAGATCGTGCTGATTACACAATCGACCTTGATGTTATCTGCGATGATTTTTGTAAAGGATTTGGCCTGCAACTCGATGATCATACCTATCCTCGCCAGGTAGCCCAGGGAACAATTGAACAACGTGATGCACTGGACGAACGCATTAAACCATTTCTTAAAAACTGGAAGCTTGAACGCCTTGGATGTTGCACCAAGCTCATCCTACGTTTAGCGTTATGGGAATTGCTCCAGCCAAAGGCTATCAGCTCGGTTGTCATCAATGAAGCCGTTGAACTTGCAAAAACATTTGCTGAAAAAGACGCCTACAAATTCGTTAATGGAATTCTTGATGAAATCTATCAAAAAACCATCGCCATCGATGCTTAACAGGTCGTGGGTCACTACGGTCACCGACAATACTGGCCCACTTTTTTTTATGCTTGGGCCATGCGTTATTGAAAGCGAACGACACTCGCTCTTTATGGCTGAGCAGTTATGCGAGATTTCAGCAAAGCTACATGTTAAGTTTATTTTTAAAAGTTCATTCGACAAAGCGAATCGTACGTCGCTTGAAAATTTCCGCGGTATTGGTTTTGAAGCTGGCCTACGCGTTCTTGAAAAAGTACGTACAACCTTTGATGTTCCCGTTGTTACCGACATTCACGATACATCTTGCATTGATGAAGTGGCTTCTATCGTTGATGTTCTCCAAATCCCGGCATTTTTGTGCCGTCAGACTGATTTACTCATTGCAGCTGGTAAAACGGGCAAAGTAATCAACGTTAAGAAAGGACAATTTGTCGCCCCAGAAACAATGGAAAGTGTCGCTCACAAAATTACTTCAACCGGTAACTCTCACGTTTGGTTATGCGAACGTGGGTATGCCTTTGGCTACAATAATCTTATCGTCGATTATCGCAATTTCCCCATCATGAAGCGCTTCAATAAACCCTGTATTTTTGACGCCACCCATTCGGTACAACGCCCAAGCGGACAAGGGTCTTGTTCCGGTGGCGATCGACAGTTTATCCCCGCGCTTGCAGCTGCTGCCGTTGTTCAAGGAATTGCCGGCATTTTTATGGAAGTGCACGACGCCCCAGAAAAGGCACTGTGCGACGGCCCAAATTCTATACGACTGAGCGACCTAGAAGGTCTTTTAAAGTATTTAATTGAACTTGATGTTTGGACAAAATCACACCGTATCCCAGCGTTTATATAAAAAATACGGTTTTTTATCACTTTTTGCTGTTTTTTGAAGCCAGGCGGGCGTTTGACGGCAACAGAGGCTCTGGTAAGATAAGCATATCAACTGAAATGGAAAAATATCTGTAAAAACATATAAATGGAGTTTTTATGAAAAAGAAGCTTTTACCTTTATTATTCATAGCAATTTTTTCGCATTCAACAACATTGCAACCTATTTCAGAAGGTACGGCAGGGGCTGGTGCGGGCGCCATAGCGCTGGTGGTTGCAGGTTCGGTTGCATTTGTAAACAGTAATAATCCACAAAAAGCCTGCCTCTTGGGCGGTGCGGTGGGCCTGGCTACAGGGCTCGTCTCCTATCTGTTCATGTCGGGTTATACGCCAGAAGCAAAAGAGGCATTCTGTAATGAATCAGAAAGAGTGCTCGGTGATATAGCAAAAGATCCTATCTACAACATGTGTTCTTTACCGCACGATGACGTGACGACACTGCTTTCTGCACACTTTGGTCCCTCATGCCCTCTTGCCAGCTACTATAACTTTATTGATGGCAAAATAAGGACACTCTCAAGCATGGCCCAAACGCTATACAATATTCCTAATGATTTAGAAAACGATGAAACTTATGCACACATTATTTCGAAAGCAAAACGCCTTTGTCCTGCCACCCTTAAACAAATAAAAAGACTTGAATCACTCAGGGAATATGTAGTAAGTTTGCCCGGTTTTATTGAGCATTTTGAACACTACATTTATTCAACCTACTCATTAACAGACGTAGAGAACGATCGAATTCTAAGCGGTTGCAACTCTGCCACTATCAGTTGGCTATCTCAACCATTTTTTGGGAGGACTACCCTTCTCCATCTTGAATCGCTTTCGAGACTCACCAGAGGGGCCATGAGAACAGTTCAAGCCTTTACCAAAACACTAACGCAGCAAAAACATGCCACGCTCATCACCAGATGCAATCTCCTAGAATCGAGGATAATTCTTCTCGACGAAAAAGTTAATAATACTATTTCCAGCACACTAAATAAACGCCGCATCCTTCAGCTAATAAAACCAACAGTAGAAATCGTACAAACAACATCCTCTTTGATCTCAAATATGCTGCAACAAAATCAATCAAAACGAACAAATCATGTAGAGCCCAAGATTTCGTCAGAAACACAACCAGGTCATCCATCATTAGTTGAAACGCCTTCAACACCATCTAATGCCCCGCAACAAAATCAACCAACACAAGAACCTTCTGTCATAGACCCTAAGATCTCCAAGGAAACTCAGCCGGGGTACCCTTTGATTGTTGCAACCCCTTCAGCACCTCTCGCCGAGTTTGAGCAAGAACCTGGCACCCCCTATCAACCGGGAAATCCATTTAATCCAACCCCAAGTGCTCCGTCGGCACCTCCTATGGAGCTTGAACGGGAGGAGCCTGGTACACCTACGCCATGCCAGCCTTCTGCTCCATTTTACAACCGGGAAGATGAGCCAGGATTTGAGTCTGGGGCTAGCGCAAGCGCTCAGCAATCTCTGTGTGCCCAACAATGTGCGATTGGCTAGTCAATAGATTCTTTACAACTGTGGTATTCTGCGCTTGTTCTTTTGAACCAAGAAAAAGAAGAGACCGAACCTGAAAAGCTTCGGTCTCTTTCATATTTTCATCTGAAAAATTCACATCAACGCAACATCCTTTGTTTTGTAAATAGTGCGCCAGTAGCACCGCCAATTGGTGTTGATCGCTAGAAAGCGGAACGATTACACTGATCGCCGAGATTGCTAACGGTTTAAGTATCGGCATACTTTTTCCTACAAGTGCCAGTAACTTACTACAATCACACTGAGCGCCGAAACCATGGGCATTTTGCCCGCCTGTACAAAATATATGATCGCCTTCCAGCTGTCGCGATGCCAGTGCAAAGACTGGCCCAACCATGCCATCAAAGGTAAGCGTCGGATCTATCCTATAAGTAACTGCAAGCAAGGCCAATGTTTCTTTCAATAGCTCCGATTGAGCGCTGCAATCCTGACACAAATTTTTTGCACAACACAAATTTCCACATCCAACATAATTAATCGCAAGCGTACTTTCTTCAATCGCTAATGCTTCTCGTGTCAGCTGATCAATCATCGCAATTATATATGCTTCGTAGACCACTGACGTAGGTCCAGGAACAACAAGCATCAACTGTCGTTCATCGAGCACATACTTTTTCGTCCCATTCTCAATACCAATATCAAGATCTTTTTTGGTATCCGCTTGTTTGAAAAGATAGCGCTGCAGATATGAGTGTAAAAAATCATAAACACGCGTCGATAATGTTGTGTGCATAAAAACTCCTTAAAAAATTTGCTACAGTGTAGCATACAATAACTTATGTTCTTAAAAAAGGAGCCGCTCATGGTCCCAACAATTTTACTGACGGGTGGCGCTGGATACATCGGAAGCCACACTGCATACCTACTTCACACGCAAGGCTACCAGATTGTCATACTCGATAATTTTTCTCATCAACAACCATTCAATCATGATTGGGCAACGGTCATTAAAGGCGATTGCGGGGATAAAGAACTTTTGCTTTCTATTTTTTCAACCTATCCCATCGACGCCGTTATGCATTTCGCTGGCTCAATTGAAGTTGGCCAGTCGGTTAAGGATCCTGCATTTTATTATCACAACAATGTCATAAACTCGATTACTCTCCTTGAAGCTATGCGCGCATTCAGCATCAAACATTTTATTTTTTCTTCAAGTTGTGCTGTGTATGGCGACCCAGTCGACCTACCAATGACCGAAGACCATCCGTATGTGCCGCTCAGCCCCTACGGTAAAAATAAATTATGTGTTGAATTTATACTTCAAGATTATGCACGCGCCTACGGTCTACGCTCTGTCGCTTTGCGGTATTTCAATGCAGCCGGGTGCTGGCCAGAAAAAGGATTAGGCGAATATCACGCCCCAGAAACACACATCATTCCGCTGCTGGTTAGAGCGGCCCTCAATCAAACGCCTTTCACCGTGTTTGGCTCCGGCTACCCAACACCTGATGGCACCTGCATTCGCGATTACGTACACGTCAGAGACATCGCACAAGCACACTTAAAGGCTTATGACTATTTAAAAGCTGGAGCAGCTTCAGCAGCATTTAACCTAGGAACAGGTACGGGACATTCTGTGTTATCGCTTATTAAGACAACGGAAGAAGTCTGCCGACAATCTATCATCATAAAAAATGCACACCGCCGCAATGGCGATGTGCATACGCTTGTTGCTTGCTCAGATAAAGCTCAAAAATATTTAGCATGGAAGCCACAACATACAGATCTTAATTCAATTATTAATGATGTTTATGAATGGGAGAAAAGACGCTTATAATCCCTCTGGCTTTCATAAACCATTGACGCAATAAACTCAAAAAATGGCTTTTCATTTTTATTGCACTGAGCCTGCTTAAGCGCAGCGATATACTGATTTCGTAGGATAGGAGGAATAATCGTCACCGCATATCCATGTTGGAGCAAGGCAAGATTCATCACAAGCCGTGCCGTTCTGCCATTACCATCGATAAATGGATGAATCGTAACAAACTCTGCATGTAATTTTGCCGCATAGAGAACAGGATGGAGCTCTTTTTGCCACATAAGCAAATCTTTTTCAAGCTGCTTCATGAGATCCCCAACATGTGCCGCCACAGGAGGGACAAACTCTGTTCCACTTATATATACCTGCTGATTCCGGTAAACGCCTGCTTGGTCACTATCGATCCCTTTATAGAAAATTCTGTGGAGCTCACAAATATCTAACGCCGTAATATTTTTTTTTGAAGCAAGCTCATACATGTAATCATATGCTTGAGCAGCACCAACAGCCTCAAGATGATGAACGAGCGGTTTGCCTCCAACCGTTAAGCCATCCTCTATAACAACTTTTGTTTCCGTTTCCGTTAATGAATTGCCCTCGAGCGCATTGCTTGTATAGGTGAGTCCTATTTTGAAATAATTACGTAATGACGCTAACTCCATAGTGCTTAATGGCCTCAATGCTCCAATTTCATTTTTAAGTGCATCTATTTTTTTTAACAACGCTTCAAGCATAGTACCGCTCCCAAGTTACCCAAATACATGTTACAGTATTTTCTAGTTTAGAAAGCATTTTCTACGACTAAGACAACATAATTATACCATGCTTTTAAAAACAAAAAATTTGTACCTTCATGAAACGGGAGTATTTATGGTTGATGCGATATATGAAGAGCGATGGTTTCTTGCCTTACTGTTTACATGCGCGCTGATAATAAGAACGTGTATCTTTTCGTGTTATCTGGGCAACGACAATCGTTTCTGGCAAGTTGACTCAAATACCTATCATGTTATCGGTACCGAAATGGCCAGAGGAAATGGTTATTCCCTTCCAGGTGGCCAGCCGGCTTTTTATCGCCTACCCGGCTATCCATTTTTTATCAGCCTCTGTTATAAACTATTCGGTCATGAGAAACAAAACGTACTCTGGGCCCAAATTGTTATCGCCTCTTTTATTCCGATACTCGTGTTTCTTCTCAGCCTCACGCTCTTTCCTGGATACCTGCAGCTTGCAAAAATAAGTTCTTTGATAAGTGCCTGCCATCTTGGGCTGGTTCTTTATTCAGGTTTTTTTATGTCAGAAAGCCTCTTTATCTTTTTCTTTCTGCTCTTTGCAATCTTTTTCTTTTCTCATCTAGATTCTGTAAAACTACCGTTCAACAAGTCATTCCTGCGAAAGCAGGAATCTAGTCATCTCTTTTTCTGGATCCCCGCATCCGCTGGGATGACACAAAAAAAAACTTGGCTCCTTACTAAGTCCTCCTTAACGAATCTCCCCCTCTTTTTAGCCGGAGTTTTCTTGGGCTGCGCGTCACTGATCAGGCCCGTTGGACACTATCTGATTGTTGTTGCCATAGTCTTACTGCTTTTCCAGTACAAAGCTCTGTATAAAAAAATATATGATGCCTGCACGCTGACAATCGGCTGGGCGATTCCGGTATCATTTCTGCTTGTGCGCAACTACCTTCTTTTAGGCTCTCTATTTTTCCATACCCTTCCCGGCGGGCATTTTCTCTACCTTTCAGCCGCACGCGTTGCCATGCACCCGCACCATTGCAGTTATCAGGAAGCACGAAAAATCTTACATACTGAAGTTGAAGCAAGCTTACAGATGGCTGAAAAAGCCAAGGGATCTGCGCTCAACGAAATCGAACGCTGTATCATTCACGAAAAACTCGCGTGCTCGTACTTTATCAGCTACCCACTCATTACCCTGCGCTACTGGATAACCGACATGCTACGCGCCATGTTTTCACTCTACTCGGCAGAATTACTTTATTTATCATCGGGAAGAAAAGAGGTCGATTACTTTGCAAAAGATCGAACAACCTGGTCCATGTTTAAGCGCTACCTAGTACCAGAGACAGACAATCCATTACTCAGATTTATAATCTGGGGGGAAATACTTCTCTTTTTATTCATGCTCCTTGGTTTTGGTTATGGATTTGTGCACATGCTTTTTTGGGGGGCAGCAGAAACCCGCTGTACATGGTTTAAAGTGCTGCCCTTTATGATGCTTTTTATTGTCATCTCCCTTGCGGGTGGTTACGCACGCATGCGCCTGCCAATTGAACCGTTTTTGATTATTTTCTCAATCTATGGCTGGTCGTCCCTAAAAAACAAGGATTAGAGCATTGCCCGATTAAATCTTTTTCTTCTGCGAAGATCCGCACTTGATCTAAATACCTCCTTAACCGCAGTGCTATCGTAGGTAATATGCGTTCTTCTGCCATGAGATATAATCGGATTCTCCCTGTATTCAATTAATGTTTTTGGCTGCACCAATGAATATTTAATACAGATTTTTTTGATCATAGCGACTTCAATTTCATCGGCAGGAATGTATGTTTCAACAAATCTTTCTACCAGTTGCTGATGGTTATTAGAAAGAACACCCCGATCTTTAATATAAAGTGTAAAATAAATAAAATAGAGTGGATTCATATAATAGGTATCACGCGCACTGAGCGATATAAAATCCTTAAATTTATCCTTTATTATGTTTTCAAGAATTTGACTGACATCAAGTCCTGCACTTCCATAACAGATACTCATCATCAGTTGTGATGTATAATCAATTGGATAATCATTCCTGCCTATCCATGTTTCAAAAAAACCATTCGGCATAATTCTTTTTTTTATGTCATCTAAATCAGTCACTATCTCTTGATCATTGAGAACACACCCTGCAACAAAAAGCGCTGTACTCTCTAAATCTGGTGGGTATTTTCTTTGTAAATAAGGATTTACGAAGAAAACCATCATGCCTTTTTCATCGCATATAGTTTTTAAACGATTTAAAAGTATTAAACGAAATCTCGTATTTTCCAATTTAAATGATGAATTTAAAGCCATGAGCGCCGGCCATGTGATACCCTGCTGCATATGCATACGCTCAAAATTATCAACCCCCTCAACTTCCATTTTCAGAAAATCGTTCGTCCTCATTCCACTTCCCTCAATCATTACCAGTACCCTATCTCCTCCTTTTGTCATTTTAGCATTAATTTTGCTTTATTCGAAATGATGGGGAATTGAAAAAAATGGTTGTAAGGACGCTAGCTGTTTTTACCAATCAGCTGGTATGCAA
>Ga0172379_10004512_pt1 | contig 20474 bp, 19 predicted proteins | sample GrowelOW334metaG_FD_119756 | JGI IMG/M metagenome (GOLD analysis project Ga0172379, IMG submission 119756) | Groundwater microbial communities from an aquifer near a municipal landfill in Southern Ontario, Canada - Groundwater well OW334 metaG | ecosystem: Environmental > Aquatic > Deep...
CGATGTCGGCTCATCGCATCCTGGGGCTGGAGAAGGTCCCAAGGGTTTGGCTGTTCGCCAATTAAAGCGGTACGCGAGCTGGGTTCAGAACGTCGTGAGACAGTTCGGTCTCCTATCTGTTGCGGGCGTAGAATGTTGAGAAGGCTCTTCCCTAGTACGAGAGGACCGGGAAGGATAAACCTCTGGTGTGCCAGTTGTTCCGTCAGGAGCATTGCTGGGTAGCTACGTTTAGTACGGATAAATGCTGAAAGCATCTAAGCATGAAGCCGTCTTCAAGATTAACATTCGTAATAGACCCCTTGTAGATGACGAGGTTGATAGGCTTTACGTGTAAGCACAGTAATGTGTTGAGCGGAGAAGTACTAATCGGTCGAGCGCATGACGAAAGCAATAAGTATACTTTTAGTGGTGTAGAATGCAACCGAAAGTACCCTATTTGAATTTGATTGTTACGGAAAAAACTATATTGAAAATTGAAAAGAACCATTGTCTTGGTGCCCCAAGCGAGAGGGTCACACCCGATCCCATCCCGAACTCGGAAGTTAAGCCTCTCAGCGCTGATGATAGCGTGATCGCAAAAGTAGGCCGGCGCCAGGACAATGGTTCTTTTTTTTGTCCAAAATATTGTAAAAAATTCATTTATTTTGTATAATAGTATCCTTAAAATGCTATGCAAAAGAATAACAAACGACTGAAATGGGGGGTCGTATTTAGCCTGTTTTTAGGTACTTTTTTTCTATATTTCTTTTCTTTTTCTGCGAGCGCGGCCACCTGCCCACTTACCAAAAATTTTGCCTATAAAAAAGCCGGTGACCCGGCCGTATATTATGTAACCGCCTCCTGTACGAAGCGGTTTTTTACTTCTTCCAAGGTTTACTATTCATATTTTAAATCTTTTTCCACCGTTAAAAAAACCGCGGCGGCGAAGCTCGACAGTATTCCCTATGATGTAAACATTGTCATGCCGCCGAATTGTCCGATTACAGCTTATACAACTTTTAAATTAAATAGCATAAAAGACCGGGCAGTGTATTATGTAACCGGCCAGTGTACTAAGCAGCATTTTATTGATTCTGAAACTTATCATACCTATTATCCCGATTTCAAAGGAGTAAAAAAAGTTACTGCGGCGTTATTTAAAAAAGTGCCATATGATGTGATCGACGCGGTTCCGGCCGCCGCGACTTGGATAACCGCCGATCCGATTTTTATTAATCCTAATCGTACTACTACTTTAAAGTTGAATATTAATGGCGCCGCAGACGTTCCGGCGATTTGGTCTTTAGTGGAAGATAATGCCGGCAGTTTGGTGGGAGATGTTTATACCGCGCCTAGCGCGACCGGTACGTTTCATGCTAAAGCGACCGTACATTCTTTTAATAATAAAATGCTTAAGGCTACTTTAAGCATTACAGTTACTTCGGATTTTGTTCCGGTTGTTCCAGTTGCTACCACAACTTCAACCGTTCCGACTCCAACCCCAATTCTTGGCGGTGGTGGCGGTGGTGGAGGAGGCGGCGGCGGGGGTGGTGGCGGAAGCACTCCAGCACCAGCCAACCAAGCTCCAACAATTGCGACTTCGGCAACTTCTTCATCGGCAATTGTTACCAGAACAACTTCGACTCTTTCTGTTCTTGGCGCGGATGATGCTGGAGAAGGCGCGCTGACTTATGCCTGGAGCGTACTTAGTAAGCCGGCTTCTTCGACCAATCCGGTTTTTAGTCAAAATAATTCAAATGCTTCTAAAACAACAGTTGCTACTTTTAGTTCGACTGGAAATTATCAATTTTTAATAACTATCACCGATGCCGGTTCGCTCTCTGTCACTTCAAGTGTCGCACTTACTGTAAATCAGCAGGTTGCTTCAGTTGTTGTTTCTCCTTCGACTACAGCTGTTTCGCTAAATGCCAATGAGCAGTTTACTGTTACCTCAACCGATCAGTTTGGTTTTGCAATGCCGGGTACAACCACTTTTGCTTGGAGTGTTAGCGCTGGTGGAGCGGGTGGAACTATTAATGCGACTTCCGGATTATATTTAGCACCCGCGGCTGTTGGTCCGGGAAATGATACGGTAAATGCTGTTGCGGGAAGTGTTACTGGTACCGCGTCAGTTACTCTTACGGCTTTACCAACTATTCAAAGTTTTACTGTTTCAAGCTCAACTATTACTTCAAGTAGTCCAACTATTTTATCTTGGACCACCACTGGTGCCACATCATTATCAATTAATCAAAGTATTGGTGATGTTACTGGTCAAATTACAACCTCAACTATTCCAACTTCAACAAGAACTTATACGCTTACAGCTACGAACGGTTCCGGTTCCGTTACTTCTTCAGTTGCAGTTACTGTCGTTGCGGCGCCAAGTATTAGTAGTTTTACGGTTTCTTCTTCTACAATAACAAATGGCAATTCGACTGTGCTCTCTTGGACAACATCTGGGGCAACCAGCCTTTCTATTAATCAAGGAGTGGGTTCAGTTACTGGTCAAACTACAACTTCAACTAGTCCAACGACTACCAGAACATATATTTTAACCGCTACCAACGCCGCCGGATCAAGTGTTACTACTTCAACGGCTGTAACTGTCGTTGCGGCGCCAAGTATTAGTAGTTTTATAGCGACGCCTTCATCAATCACAAGTGGCAACTCGGCGATTTTATCTTGGTCAACGACCGGTGCAACCGCCCTTTCTATTAATCAAAGTGTGGGCACAGTTACTGGTTCTACAACTACCACGGTAAGCCCAATTTCCACCACCGCATATACTTTAACCGCTACCAACGCTGCTGGTACTAGTGTTACTTCATCAGTTACCGTCACAGTTACTGCGCCAAACAGCGCTCCAACTATTTCCTCGGTCACTTCAACTCCGGCCACAGTGACCGGTACCACCGCAACTCTTCATGTTGTTGCTGCTGACGATGCCGGCCTAGCAAATCTTACTTTCACATGGAGCACTCTTTCAAAACCGGCCGGCGCAAGCAATCCGACTTTTAGTGCAAACACCTCAACAGCTGCTTCAACCACCGTTGCGACCTTTAATCGGTCAGGAGTTTATCAATTCCAAATTATTGCGACTGACAGCGGTTCTTTATCTGCTACTTCAACAGTCACTTCGACTGTCACCCAAAGACTTTCATTAGTTACCGTTTCACCTTCATCGGTGAGCGTAAATATTAACAGCACAACTCAATTCACCGCCACTTCTACTGACCAATTTAGTATTGGCATGCCCGGTACGACCACTTTTGCATGGAGTGTTACTGCTGGCGGCGCGGGCGGAACTATTAATGCGACCAGCGGTTTATATACTGCGCCGGCGGCAGTTGGTTCAGGTAGTGATATTATAAATGCTGTTGCTTCGGGAGTTACTGGAACAGCGAGTGTTGCGGTGATAAATCCAAGCGATGCGCTCGGTGATGTGCCGGCGTGGATTACAGCAATGCCGACTCTTACTAATGGTCTCAAATGGATGCCGGGTATTCCGGGTGGAATACCAACTGGCACACTCGATACGACACTTACTTCAGGGCAAATGACGACTAATGGAATAAATTCAGCAATTGCGGCTGCTTCAGCTCGAGGCAGTTCAACGAATATTAGAGTTGTCTTGATGCCGGCTGGAACTTTCGGCAGTATCGGGGGCATAACTCCACAAAATTATGTAATTTTGAGAGGTGCTGGACCAGTTGGGGCTGGTCGCACCAGACTTAATTTTACAGCTGGCGGCGGAATTGCATCCGTTGATACTGATTGGAGTACAGTACCTATAACTACAATGACGCTTGCCGCAGGAGGAAGTCTCGCGGTCGGTTCGACGTCGGTGACCGTGGCGAGTGCTACCGGTTTTGCGGTCGGCGATCTTATTCAGCTTGATCAACTCGATGATTTATCTTACGTTTCGATACTTGATGCCGGTTATAATAAACGAGCCCCGTTTACGGATGGACCTTATCATGGTCCGATATCAACGAATGGATTCCGTTCTGTCGCATCGGTTCATCAGATTACCGCGGTGAATGGAACAACTTTAACCTTTGATCCACCGACCAGAATGGCTTATACATATTATAGTCAGGCCGATGGAACGACTAGGCTGTATCCACAAGTGTGGCGAGTTTCACGCCGTGACACAGATGGAATTTGGTATTTTGGACTTGAAGATTTTTCTCTTGCTGGTCCGCAAAGCGGCGCAATCGTTTATCATGCTGGTGCTTTTGATTGGATTAAAAATGTTGAAACTGACGGTTCAGCAAATGGTGGTATTACCGACGATCATGTTCGTATGGAACATCAATTCCGGTCGGAAATTCGACGGCTGTATGCGCATCATACAACGGGTGGTCCGGTTTCTGGTGGTGCAAATTATGGTATTAACTTGAATGCCGCGACCAGTGATAGTTTGGTTATCGACAGTATTGCAATATTTATGAACAAACCGATGCAGACTAATGCCTGTGGTCCGGGAAATGTTTTTGCCTATAACTACGTAGACAATACTTCGGCAAATGGTGGTGATTGGATGGACGGAGCAATAAATGGCTCACATCAATCTTTTTCACATATGCTTTTGGTTGAGGGAAATTGGTCGGCCAATATTGGTGGTGATACTACACATGGTAATTCCGGGTACATGGCTTTTCTTCGCAATTATTCACCTGGAAAATCTACAAATTACGCAAACGGTAATAATCTTCGCGCTGCCAACACGGATGGTTGGGAAAGGGAAATGGCATTCGTTGGTAATGTACTTAATCCTCCGGCTGGCGCAGTATATGAAGCCACCGGGCCAGCGCAAGGTGGTCGATATTCAGTGTGGAGTATTGGTCAGATGGTGTGGGGTTCGGGAGACGATTATGATGCAAATATTGCGGCCGGAACGCAGAATCGGGTTGTCGGTGGTGTTCCATATCCACCTCAAAACTATATGAATTATGGCGGTTCGACATGGGATGCGCGCCAAGCTACCTTTTCAACAAAGGCGGTAGATAAGCTATGGAGACATGGTAATTGGGACAGTGTAAATACAAGTATTTTTGATTGGAACGCAGGCTTCCCAAATCACAACGTTGGCGTATCGTATTTCCTTACTTCAACACCAAGTTTCTTCGGCGCAAATACCTGGCCTTGGATTGATTCTTCTGGCGCAACAGCCGGTACTCGTGTCATGACGCTACCTGCGAAAGCTCGTTATGATGCCGGAACGCCAATGGCACCTTAAAAAATTTATATTTAAATAAAAAATCTCCGTCTGGGGATTTTTTTTATTTTGTAAATATAAGTTCTTTTCTTCTTTATTTGTTTTATTCCTTTTTTTTGTCGCTAAAATGTTGTATAATATACAAACTATGGACAAACTAAAACTCAATAAAATCGTAAAACAAATTCTCGTTGCCGGAAAGGGAATTTTAGCCGCCGATGAAAGTATTGAAACGATTGCAAAACGTTTTGAGCGGTACCATATTCGAAATGTTGAAGAAATGCGTGAAGCATATCGTGAAATGCTTTTTACTTCACCAAAATTTTCCAATTACATTAGCGGTGTCATTTTATTTGATGAACAACTGCGCGAAACCACCAGTGATGGTCGGTTACTTCGAAAAGTTTTAAAAGAACAAGGGGTTTTGATTGGCTGTAAAATCGATAAAGGGCTTGCTCCGATGCCGCGAAACAAACACGGCGAAATGCAGACCAAAGGTCTCGAAGGCCTTGCGGAAAGAATGCAGGATTATGCGGATCTGGGCGTGACTTTTGTAAAATGGCGCGCGGTATTTAGTGTTGGGAAAAATTTGCCAAGCAATCGTTGCATTCAAAAAAATGGTGAACTGCTCGCGACTTATGCGAAAATTGCCCAGGAAGCCGGTATTGTTCCGATTGTTGAGCCGGAAGTTTTGGGAACTGGAAATCATAATTCAGATGAATGCTATGAATCAACCGTAAGGACTTTAAGGGGTATTTTTGATGAATTAGTTAAGCGCGGTGTTGATCTTCGTTTTATATTTTTAAAACCCAACATGATTGTGCCGGGCAGCGAAAGTAGGGAAAAAATTAAGGTAGAAAAAGTCGCAAATCTTACAGTTGCGTGCCTAAAAGAAGTAGTGCCAAAAATTGTGCCGGGAATCGTATTTTTATCCGGTGGTCAAACAGAAAAAGAAGCTTGTGCAAACATGAATGCGATAGCGTTGCACGAAAAATTGCCTTGGGTAGTTACCTATTCATTTGGTCGGGCGCTGCAAAATTCGACTTTGGCACATTGGCGGGGAATAGCGAGCAGGGCAAAGGGAGCACAAAAGGTATTTGAAAAAAGGGCTCACCTTACAAGTCTTGCCCAACAAGGTAAATATAGCTCAAAACTTGAAAAGTAGAACATAAAATATAACCGCAATCACAATTGCGGTTTTTTTATTTATGGGCTATAATAAGCCAAATTAAGCATATTTATGATTGATTCAACATGCGGGGTAGTACTTCTTGCGGCTGGCAAAGGTACTAGGCTAAAATCGGTAGAAATACCGAAAGTAATGAGAGAAATTGGCGGTAAACCAATAATTGAATATAGTATCAAAACTCTAAAAAAAGCCGGTTTTGAACCCTCACAAATTTGTCTGGTGGTGGGTTTTTGTAAGGAAAAAATCATGGATTATTTTGGGAGTAATGTTAGTTATGCAGAACAAGTTGAATTAAAGGGAACCGCTCATGCCGCTTTTACCGGTATGAAAAAAATGCGGCCGGAAATAAAAAATGTCATGGTCATGGGGGGAGATGATAGCGCGTTTTATGAGCCAGAAACAATAATAAAGCTTTTTGAAAAACATTTTAGTAGCGGTGCTAAATTAACATTGCTTACAACCAAGCCGAAGAATTATGAAAATTTAGGTAGAATCGTACGGCACGAAGATGGCAGGGTTGAAATAATTGAAAAGGAATATTTAACCGAGGAGCAGAAAAAAATTAAAGAAATCAGCACTGGCACTTTTATTTTTGATCGTGCCTGGTTCGAGAAAATTTTTCCGACCATGCCAAAAATGAGAAAGCTTGGCGAATATGGCTTACCGACGGCGCTCGCGGTCGCAAGAGACACCGGCGTCAAACATCAGGTTGTAGAATTGGAAAATTCCGATGAATGGTTTGGAGTGAACACGCCCGAAGAACTAGAAGAGGCGGATAAAAGAAAAAAATAATTCTCTCAATATGCAAAAGAAAAGAGTTGTAATTATCGGTGGTGGCACTGGAACCACGGTGGTTTTAAATAAACTAAAAGATTACGCTGAAATTGAAATTAGTATTATTGTCAGCATGACTGATGATGGCGGCAGCAACGCTGTAATTCGCGATGAGTTTGGCCTTCTTCCGTTAAGCGATCTCAGAAAATCAATTATCGCTCTTTCTGAAAATGGAAATGGAATTTTGCGAAAATTATTTATGTATCGGTTTGGAAAGGGAAAGGGTATTACCGGTCATACGCTGGGAAATTTTATCATGATGGCTCTTTCGGATATTACCGGAACAGAGCTCTTGGCCATTGAAGCGGCAAAAAAATTGTTTCGAGTAAGGGGCAAGGTAATTCCGGTTACTTTAGAAAATACCCATTTAGTTGCCGAGTATGAAAGCGGAAAAAAAATTCGCGGTGAGCATCTCATTGACGAGCCATCGCTATCTACAAATTATGGCAAAATTAAGCGCTTAACTTTATCAAAAAAAGTAGCCGCAAACAAAGAAGCGGTAAATGCCATTAAAAAAGCAGATTTTATTATCGCTGGGCCAGGCGATTTGTATACTACGACACTTGCCAGCCTTATCGTACCGGGCATTGCAGATGCAATCGCAAGCAGTAAAGCTAAGTTTATATTCGTAAGTAATTTAATGACAAAATACGGTCAAACGAACGGCATGAAGGCATCGGATTTAGTAGCAGAAATGCACCGTTATTCGGGCCGGACGCCAAATTTTGTTGTTGTTCATCGCGGTGATCTTTCAAAAAAAGTTTTGCAGCACTACGCCAAGGAAAAAGAATATCCGATTGAAGATAATTTAGTTGAACATAAATACAAAGTAGTAAGAAAAAATTTGGTCAGTCAGAGAGAAGTGAAAAAAGATCAGGGGGATAGTTTAAAACGCAGTCTGATTCGGCATGACAGCCAAAAGCTCGGCAAAGTATTGTACGAAATCATTTGTAGTTGAATATGGATGATTATAAAAAGATTACCAAAGAATTTTATAATCGTAATGCCGAGCGTTATGCAATAAAACACCGGGCATTATTTTCTGAGCAAAAAGAAGAAGTAAAACATTTTAGCGATCTGTTATCGGGTAAAAGAGTTTTGGACTTAGGTTGCGGACCGGGGGAACACGCCGCGCATTTTAAAAAGCTTGGATATAAGGTAAAAGCAATTGATTTTTCGGAGCGCATGGTAGCGCTTGCCAAGAGTAAGCAAATTGAAGCCGAAGTCATGGACATTGAGGATTTAAAATTTCCCCCAAATTCGTTTGATGGAATTTGGGCGGTTACTTCGCTACTCCATATTAAAAAAACCGACTTACCAAAGGTGATAGAAAAACTTTATCAATTGCTTTCTGAAAAAGGTATTTTGTATGTCTGTACTTTAGAGGGTCGCGGACAACGATATATTTCGGATGGCGGGGTTGATGAAAAAAGATTTTTTGCTTTTTGGGAGAGGAATGAATTTGCGCAGTTATTTTCAGAGCATTTTGAATTAAAAAGTTTTTACGAAGTGGTAGTTAAGGAAAAGTATTTTTTAGAATATTTTTTGCAAAAGAAATAAGATATGAAAAAATTGTTGTTAGTTACGATGTTTAGTATATTATTTTCTCCCTTAATAGTTTTTGCTGCTCCAACCGATGAAATCGACAGTCTAAATTCTCAGATGAATAATGTCGCCGAGCAAACCAGCACTACCCTAAATAAAGCCAGGCAATTGATTAGGGTAGCAACTACAACCGCCGGAGTTGCAGTTGATGCGTATAATAAAACCGAACAGGCAGTAAGTTCTACGGTGGAAGTGGTAAAACGAGGTTCAGCGGTTTATGAAAATTTAAAAAAGATAGCCGATAAAATTGGCGACGTCTGGAACTGGCTTACTAACAACAGCGAACCGTGGCGGGTAGCGGTGGTTGTAACGGGTATAATTGGCGTCTGGGTTTTGTTAAGATTTGTAATATGATAATAAAAAAAGAAATTGAAAAGAGAAGTTATGCGGTAAAGTTTACCGCGGAAAAAGACGGACAAGAAATAGGGCGAGTCTTTTTATATATTATGTATAACTACCTTCACGACGAGCCGTTCGGTTATATGGAAGATTTATTTGTAGATGAAAAATTCCGCGGTCAGGGGTTTGGAAAAAATCTGGTAGAAAATGTGAAAGCCGAAGCGATAAAGCAAAATTGTTATAAATTAGTTTTTTCTTGCCGTTGTGAAAAAAAAGAACTTCACGATTGGTATCGAAATCTTGGTTTTAAAGATGTGGGCCTCGGGTTTCGGATGGATTTTAAATAGTATTTCCAAAATAGCATGAATCTTTACGAGTGGGAAGGAAAAAAAATATTTGAAAAATATGGCATTACTATCCCGAAAGGGGTGGTGGTTCGGCGTGGTGAAAATGCTGAAGCAGCCTATGAATCATTGGGGGTTAAAGAAGTGGCAGTAAAGGCGCAAATTTTATCTGGAAAACGGGGAAAAAATAATGGTATAAAGTTTGCTTCTTCTAAAGAAGAAGCAAAAAAAATAACTGAAGAAATGTTTGGAATCAATATTTTGGGTCAGTATGTAGCCGCGGTTTTAATTGAAGAGCGACTGCAAATTGTTTCCGAACAATATATTTCTATTACTTACGATACAAACATCAAACAGCCGGTAATGATATTTAGCGCTGTCGGTGGAATTGATATAGAAGATGTTACGCCGGAAAAAATAAAAAAAATACCATTAGATATTAGGTCTGAGCAAGTTACTGAAAATTTTATTTTCGCAGAGCCGCTTTGGAAATGTTTTTTATCGGAAGATGCAAGATTAATGGAAATTAATCCGCTTATTTTAACTTCTGAAGGAAAATATGTGGCAGCCGATGCCAAGGTTGCGCTTGATGAAGATGCTTTTTTTAGGCATGATGCCTGGCAAAAGTTTGAGCCACGTACAATGATGGGGCGATTGCCGACCGAGCGAGAAATAGCGGTTACAAAAATTGATGAAGGCGCCAATTATTACCGTGGTACGGCAGGAAAATATATTGAAATGGATGGAGATGTGGCAATTCTTTTTTCAGGAGGCGGAGCCAGTATTTCAAACATGGATGCTTTGATTCAGGCCGGTTGTAAACCTGCCAATTATACGGAATATTCCGGTAATCCACCGCGGGAAAAAGTTTACAATCTGGTAAAAATTGTTTTATCAAAACCCGGCTTAAGGGGCTTGTGGATTGCGGGCGGTGTTGCAAATTTTACAAATATCGCAGAAACATTTCAAGGTATTGTGGATGCGCTCGATGAGCTGAAACCGAAATATCCGATTGTTGTGCGCCGCGCCGGGCCATTTGATTCTGAAGGAAAAAAAATCATGGAAGATTGTGCTGCGCGTAATAATTTAAAATTAAAATATTTTGATAAAGACACGCCAATGAGCGCGACCGCGGTAGTACTTGCGGAAATGATTGGTAAATAATATGTCAATTTTAATTTCAAAAAAAACTAAGGTAATAGTACAAGGCATGACTGGCAAGGAAGGTGCCAAGGCTGCCAAAGCAATGCTTGATTATCATACGGAAGTTGTTTGTGGTGTCACACCAAAAAAAGGCGGGCAAGAAGTAGAGGGAAAACCAATTTTTAATTCGATTGATGAAGCAAAAGAAAAATTTCCGGAACTAAATACATCGGCGGTATATGTTCCGCCTTTCGCGGTGAAGGATGCGGTGCTGGAAGCAATAAAAAATGATATTAAATTAATTAATGTGATGGCTGAACGCGTTCCGATTAAAGATACCGCGTATTTTCTTGCCGCCGCTAAAGAAAAAAATATTCAAGTTGTCGGTCCGAGTTCGCTTGGTTTGATTGTTCCAGGGGTAGGCAGAATCGGAGTGGTAGGAGGTCCATTAGTAGAAGAGATATTTAAGCCAGGCAGTATTGGAGTTATTTCTCGCTCAGGTGGTATGACCAACGAGCTATCCTGGCAAATTCGCCAAGCGGGCATGGGTCAGAGTGCGGCAGTACATGTGGGTGGTGATTTATTAGTCGGTACAATTTATGCCGATTTACTTCGGTTATTTGAGAAAGATGAACAGACAAAAGCGGTTGTAATTTTTGGAGAGCACGGCGGAAGTTATGAATTTGAAATTGTAAAATTAATCGAAAATAAAGAATATACTAAACCGCTTGCTGTATATATCGGCGGTAAATTTGCCTCATTGTTTCCGGAAGGAATGAATATTGGTCATGCTGGAGCAATTGTCGGGCGTGGGCAGGGCGCCAAAGATAAGGAAGCGGCGCTGCGTTCGGCTGGAGTAATGATTGCGGAAAAGTATGAAGACTTGGTAGAATTGGTTAGGCCTTATAATAAATAAATTGAACTAAATATAAATAATATGAAATGGAAAACTGCGATAACAAACGTCAATGATGGTAAAGAGATAATTCGCGGACAGAGTCAGGAAAAACTTGCGCTTGAGAAAAGTTTTACTGAAGTTATTTGGTTGGTCTTAAAAGGCGAATTACCAAGCGCAAAGGAAACAAAAATGATGAACGCAATGGTTGCCATGATGATTGACCATGGGCCTGGTTCAGCTTCGGCGCTAGTTACTCGTATTACTGCGTCGACGAATACTTCGCTTTATAGTTCGGTTGCAGCCGGTGTTTTGGCTTTGGGTGGTTCAAGGCATGGAGGAGCGCTTGGCGCAGCCGCAAAATTTTTTGTGGAGCACATTGATGAAAAAGATTTAGCTACCTTGCTTGCGAGTTTTAAGAAAAGAAAGATTTATATTTCAGGGTATGGTCATAAAGTATTAAAGGTAGATAACCGAGCCGAAGCGCTCTTAAAAATCGCCGAAGAAAACGGATTTTTTGGTAAATATTGTAAATTTGCCTTAAAAATTAAGGAAGAATTAAACAAAACCTCTTCGAAACAACTGCCTTTGAACATGGACGGCGCAAATGCAGCAATACTGCTTGATATGGGTTTTGATCAAAATTTGATTGATGGTTTTTTCATCATTGCCCGTACACCAGGTCTCGTCGCCCAAGCGTTTGAAGAAATGAATAGTGGTGAAGGTTTGCGCCGGGCAGATGAAAGCGATATTGAATATATCGGAAAATAATATGAGTGAATATAAAATAATAACTACTGAGCCGGGAAAAGATTATGAACTGGTTGATAGCGGCGAAAGCGAAAAGCTGGAACGCTATGCCGATGTTTTGATTGCGAGGCCCGACCCGCAGGCCTTGTGGCCAAAAAAGTTATCGGTTGCGGAATGGGAAAAGGCTAATGCTTTTTTTAAGCGTGTCAGTGTAAGCGCCAATTGGAGTACTAAAGGCAAGATTGCGGAAAAGTGGCAGGTTGAAATTGGCGGATTGAAAATGTGGGTTAAGCTTTCGGCATTTAAACATACCGGAATTTTTCCGGAACAAGTCGGTAATTGGCTTTGGCTGGAAGAAAAAATAAAAAATTCAGGACGGCCGGTTTCAGTTTTGAATCTATTTGGCTATACGGGTGGGGCAACTCTCGCCTGCGCCAAAGCCGGAGCCGAGGTGTGTCATGTCGACGGTTCAAAAGCGGCAATAGGTTGGGGTAGAGAAAATGCGGAAATTTCCGGGTTAAAAGATAAACCGATTCGCTGGATATTAGATGATGCTTTTAGATTTGTGCAGCGCGAAGTGAAGCGTGGGAAGTTGTACGATGGAATTATTATGGATCCGCCATCATTTGGGCATGGGCCAAAAGGTGAGCTCTGGAAAATTGAAAAAAGTTTTTTACCTTTTGTCGAAGAATGTAAGAAGGTCTTATCAAAACAGCCGCTATTTTTTCTTATCAATGGTTATGCGGCCGGTTATTCAGCCTTGGCATACAAAAATAATTTGGAAACTTTGTTTAAAGCATATGGCGGCAAGGTAGAGGTGGGGGAATTAACTATTAAAGAAAAAGAGGGAGAAAGATTGCTGCCAGCCGGCATTTTTGCGCGGTGGAGCAGTGTTTAACATGGATTTAAAAGTACTCTACGAAGACAATCACTTAATCGCCGTTTATAAACCGGCGGGTATTTTGGTTCAAGAAGACAAAACTGGCGATTCGTCATTGCTCGATCAGGTAAGATATTATTTAAAAAATAAATACCATAAGCCAGGAAAGGTTTTTCTTGGTCTCATTCATCGTTTGGACCGTCCGGTTTCCGGCATAATTATTTTTGGTAAAACCAGCAAAGGTGCGGCGCGTCTTTCTGAGCAGTTTCGTGAACATACGGTGGAAAAAATCTATCACGCGGTAGTTTGCGGGAAGCCGGAGAAGGCTAAGCAAACTATTATTCATCATATTGTAAAAGACGAAAATAAAAACAAAGTCAAAATTTACGATTCACCAACGAAAGACAGTAAAGATGCCGAACTTACTTATGAAGTGGTAAAAAGTAATTCAAAATATTCACTATTAAAAATATGGCTTGGCACGGGCCGTTCACACCAGATTCGCGCCCAGCTCTCGGCCATCGGCCATCCGATAGTTGGAGATATTAAATATGGAGCGCCGGAACCGTTACCGGATAAATCTTTGGCGTTATCTGCCACTTCACTCGCTTTTGTTACTGCGACCGGTGAAGAAAGTATTAAATTGGAGTCACAAATACCTGACCAATGGTTGGAAATAATTAAATAATAAATATTTCAATTATGGACTCAATAACTTATCACCGAAAATTAAAAGGCAAAATTGAAATAATTTCGAGAGCAAAAATTAAAAATAAAAAAGATTTAAGTCTTGCTTATACTCCGGGCGTTGCCGAAGCTTGTCTTGTAATCGAAAAAAATAAGAATGAAGTATATGAATTAACCAGAAAGAATAATTTAGTCGCAGTGATTACCGACGGCAGTGCCGTACTCGGTCTTGGTAATATTGGTCCCGAAGCGAGTTTACCGGTTATGGAAGGCAAATGTGCCTTACTCAAAGAGTTTGCCGGAGTCGATGCTTTTCCAATTGCACTTAAAACTCAGGATACCGGAGAAATTATAAAAACTATTGTAAATATTTCACCAATGTTTGGGGGTATTAATTTGGAAGATATTTCCGCGCCGCGTTGTTTTGAAATTGAAAAACGTCTTGGAGATATGCTTGATATTCCAGTATTTCACGACGACCAACACGGCACCGCGATTGTTGTTCTCGCAGGGCTAATTAATGCTTTGAAGGTAGTTGGAAAAAATATTGATGAAATAAAAGTTGCAATAAATGGCGCTGGGGCAGCCGGTACTGCCATCGCAAAATTATTTTTGGACGGAGGCGTAAAAAATATAATCATGGTAGATTCAAAAGGAATAATTTCAAAAGATCGCACTGACCTTGAGGAAGAAAAGGTATTTTTAGCGAGTGTCACCAATAAAGAAAATCTAATTGGTGGGTTGAAAGAGGCGGTTGTAAAAGCCGACGTGTTTGTGGGGGTAAGTAAGCCGGCTGTTTTAACAGTTGAAATGATTAAAACCATGAATGAACAGGCAATAATTTTTGCTCTCGCAAACCCGACGCCGGAAATCATGCCGGACCTAGCGAAAAAAGCCGGAGCGGCAGTAGTCGCAACCGGGCGCAGCGATTTTCCAAATCAAATAAATAATGTTTTAGTCTTCCCGGGTATCTTCCGTGGTTTATTAGATAGTAGAATAAAAAAAGTTACTACCAAAATGAAACTTTCCGCCGCAATTGCCCTCGCTGGTCTCGTCAAAAAACCCAGTGCGGAAAATATTTTGCCAAATGTTTTTGAAAAAGGAGTAAGTAAAGTAATTGCAAAGTCAGTTAAAGAAACATAGCATGATTGAAAAAATCATTGATCTTCATATACATTCGAAGTTTGCTCGGGCTTGTTCTAAAGATTTAGAATTGCCAAAGATAGCGAAGGTATGTGAGGAAAAAGGAATCAATATTGTTTCGACCGGGGATTTTACTCATCCGGGTTGGTTTTCATTGATAAAAAAAGAGCTAAAGGAAGATGGGGGTGGATTACTGAGTTTAAAAAATAGTGAAAGTAGAACTAAATTTATTATTGGCACAGAAATATCTTGTATTTATAAACACCGCGATAAGGTAAGGCGAATACACCTTTTAATTTTTGTGCCCAGCTTAGAAATTGCTGAAAGATTTAACAAAAAGCTTGAAGAACATGGGGTAAATTTGCGTTCTGACGGGCGGCCGATGATGGGACTTACCGCAAAAAACATTGTTGAAATTTGTCTTGGTATTGATAAAAGAATAGTAGTAATTCCCGCTCATGCTTGGACGCCATGGTATGCAGTTTTCGGATCAAAATCCGGGTATGATTCTCTTGAGGAATGTTTTGAAGAATTAACGCCAAATATTTTTGCTATTGAAACCGGATTATCTAGTGATCCGACCATGAACCGCCGAATTAGTAAGCTGGATAAAATTGCCCTAGTATCAAATTCAGATGCGCACAGTTTACAAAATTTAGGCCGAGAGGCAAATGTTATCGCTTTTAAAAATGAAAATGAAGTTTCTTACGACTCACTTTGGAAAAAAATTAGATCCGGCGATAAAAAACAATTTCTTTATACGATAGAATTTTATCCCGAAGAGGGGATGTATTATCATGATGGTCATAAGACCTGCAACGTATCACTCAAACCGTCTGAAACAATTCATTGTAAAGAAATTTGTCCGGTTTGCAAAAAGAAACTTACCGTCGGGGTTCTAAATCGGATAGAAAAACTTGCCGATCGGTCAGAAAATAAAATTTTGGGCAAGTTTATTTCACATCGATATATTGTTCCGCTTCGTGAAATTATTGCCAACGCGTTTGAAGTTGGCAAAGCCAGTAAAAAAGTTGAACTCGAATACCGAAATATGTTGCTTAAGCTCGGTAGCGAATTTTCGGTTTTACTTTATGAAGATTTAGCTAAAATTGATAAAATTGTAAGTGATAAAAACATTACTTTAGGCATTAAAAATATGCGTTCTGGCCTAGTTAATGTTACTCCGGGGTATGATGGAGTTTATGGGAAGATTAGCGTACTCGAAAATGGTAAAAAGGTTAGAAAAACCAACTAAAGTAATATTTCAATAATAAAAAATCTCCCTTGCAGGAGATTTTTTCATTTAACGTTTTTTCTTTTTGCCGCCTTTTTTCTTTTTCTTGGCGACTACTTTCTTACGCTTTACTACCTTCTTTTTCTTTTTGGCCATATGGTTGGCACCTCCCTTCATTTGTATCCGAGCGGATACAATTGTAATTCGCTAACGCGAAATATTATTAGAGAAAATTTTACATGACAAGCATCGATGTAAAAGTTTTCGACCTCGATAATATTATATATGTAATGACGAAATATTGAAATAGTAAGAGGTAAAGTTATGCACAGCATCATTAGTTGTTGATGAAAGGAGATAAAAAAATATTTTTAATGAAATATTTCAAAAAAATTTCATTTTTTTAATCTCAATTTACCAAATATGAATAAAATAAAACTGACCATTAAGATCAGTTTTATTTTGTGCCCCCAGAGAGGATCTCACGCGCTCACTGTGTTCGCTTTCACGAAGACCTTCGGGTTTTCGTGGGCTTTCCTCAACAAGAAAGAGACTTCGTTTCTTTCCATCTTCAGTTCAATCCTCAAGATAAAATAAAACAGACCACAAAGGTCAGTTTTATTTTGTGCCCCCAGAGAGGATCGAACTCCCATCTACAGGTTCGAAGCCTGTTATTCTATCCATTGAAATATAGGGGCAGCTGCGCTGCCGTATTTTCTTCGTTCATTCGGAAATGAATAAATTCATTTCGCTCATTTCACTTGAAAATAGGGGCGGTGAATATGCCAACTTTATCATGTTTTAAGAGAAAAATCAAGATTATAGCATTAGGTGGCCTTTTTTTGAAACTATTGACAAAATGGCCTAAAAATGATATAATGCTCGGCTTCAACCATGGTGGTTGAAGTACACGCTTTTGGGAGGTTCGAATGAAGTTCCTTTCTGCGCTTGGACTCATGGCATTGCTCCTGCTGTCTGCCTGCGGTGTCGATGCGACTGCCCCGGCGGAAGAGGCGTCTTCTGCGACTCCGGCGACGATCGCCGGCCCCCAGGCCCTCATGGCCGATCACGCCGACTGTTTCGACGGCGATCCGGGGTGCCTGCCCACTGGCGCGCACCAGAAGCACGATCGGTACAGCTGCTCCGTCTGCCACAAGGTCGCCGGCCGTCTCGTCTTCGATTCGACCAGCACCGCCTACAACCCGAGCCTGCCTCGGCCGACGTTCAACGCGGTCGACAAGACCTGCTCCAACGTGGGCTGCCACAGCATTCCTGCGGGGACCTTCTCCTACTGGATGCAGGGTGGTGACGGCGAGCCCGTGCAGAATACCGTCGCTTACGGCGGTCCTTCTGGCGGTGTTTCGCCTTCGTGGTACGCGACCGGCTCTGCAACCTGCTCGGCCTGTCACAGCATCCCGGCGAGGCTCGCCGATGGTACCATCCCCGCGTGGCACAGCGGCCGGCATGCTTTCCCGTTCACTCCGAACGGAAACGCTTGCCAGCTCTGTCACCCTGGCGTGACCGGCGCCTACGTCTCCGGCGGCTATCCGAGCTTCGTGAATACCTCGGGTGGCCTCGTCACCAGTTGCGCTCCTTACACCTACTGCACGGGCGTTTTGACCAGCACCGTTCCGTCTCTGCACGGCAACGGCGTGATCGACGTGAGCCCGGCCTTCAAGTCAGCCTGTTTCGGCTGTCACTAGGGCAGTAGCCTAGCAGTATAGCTTCACACGCTAAAAAAGTGTGGAGACCGTACTGTCAGGTCTCCACACTATCATTATGTTCACAATATTTTGCGGATATAATGATGGAGACCTGAAAAAATACAACCTCATGTAGGTTGTATTTTTTTATTTCTAAATAGGATCAGTATAAAGAAATATCGCGCAAGTAGTTAAGACTAGTGATTTTTTATCGCATCACCAATGAGCGATCAACCAAATATTTATTTGAAAAAATCGCTTCGTGAAAATTTGGCACTTCTTGCCCAAGTGCCCACGCTGAAAAACCATGCAAACCATTTTCTTTGATTAAATCAATTTTTTTTGCGACGCTTTTGCTATTTTCATACCAAATCGTGTAAGTCATTTTATTACTACGGTAACGCATATATGAGGCGGCTTCTTTCGGGTCATAACCGCGTTTCATATTATACTGATTCATTTTTTGTAATAACTGCGTGTAAGTACCAGTACCGACTCTTTTGCCGGTCGAATCATTCCATCGCCAGTAGTATAATGGTATGCCAATAGATATTTTTTCTGGAGGAATATATTTGAGAGAAAAATTTAAAACTTGTTTGAGCCAGGTGTACCTGGTTGCGGGGCCGGTCGAACCCGGGTCATCGTAGGACATTAGACTAATGAAATCTGAACTGGAGGCAAGCGCGGCGTAATCATAAACGCCGATGAACTTATTCCAATAGTCACCTTTATAGTCGGTTGGTTCAGTAGAGGTCTGAGCAATTACCGCAACGCTGACCGTCATGCCGTTTTTATGCAATGCATCTCCGAGTATTGCGACAAAATCTGAAAATTGTTTTTGATAAGAAATATTTACTTGTTCAAAATCTACTTGCCAGCCCCAATAAGAATTTTTTATTCCCTCATCCACCATGGCGTTCACAGCCGACTGTTGGTGTTCTATATCATCAAAAAAATCTGCAGCGGCGCGGCTACTAAAACCTTTGTTAACGATAAGCGGCATTATTTTTATTTTGCGTTTTGTCGCTATGGCAGTGATTTTAGGGTCAACTCCGCCAATGAGGGTGCCGGTTGCAGTGATTGAATAGGCCTGAGGGGCGATAATATCGACCGAGCGATAATTTTTTGCGAGTGAGTCACTGGCTTTTTTTCCGTTTTGACAATAAAAAATTCGGACGAATTCTTTGGTAATTTTTTTGGGTGCGGGGTTAATGATTGTTTTTGCCGCTACATTGTTTCCGAACGAAAGCAAAACAATAAACGTAGCGAGAATTGAAATTTTATTTTTATAATTATTCATATGTATCTTTGCAATGGATATTATAACAGAGAAAAGAGGATAAAAGAATATATGTGATCTGCTATGTTTGTAATTGGGGATCTCACGAGTGAGTCGGGGATCTCCGTCGTCCTCGCTTCGCTCGTCCTCCCACAAAAGGGTTTCCATATATGTGGGTCGTTGGGGATCTCACGCGCTCACTTCGTTCGCTTCACGAAAACCTTCGGGTTTTCGTGGGCTTTCCTCAGCAAGAAAGAAACTCCGTTTCTTTCCATCTTCTGTTCGCTCCCAGACAAACTACATAAAAGAAAAACCCCACTTACGTGGAGTTTTCTTTTATGTGGGTCGGCCGGGGATCGAACCCGGGACCTTAGGCTTAAGAGGCCTCTGCTCTACCAGCTGAGCTACCGACCCGTTTTTTATAACGGATCACCGTTATTTCTTTTTATAATAGAAATTTTCGGACCCTTCCATCCTTTTATTTTAACTGCCTGTTCCGCGGCATCAGTTTGGGCTTCTTGTTTGCTTGTTCCTTCACCGGTCGCAATCAATTCTTTTTCAAAATAAACCCCGACTCGAAAAGTTTTGTTGTGATCAGGTCCTTCTTCATGCAGAACTTTATAGGTTGGAGTTATGCCAAGTAATTCTTGTGAAGATTCTTGAAGGCGGCTTTTTGCATCCAAATACAAACCGTTTTCTAAAATTTCCGGTAATTTAACTATTACCCAGCGAGTGATAAATTGTTTAGCTATGGTATAGCCCTGATCAAGATAAATTGAACCGAGAAAAGCTTCAATGGTATTCGCCATGATATAGTCGCGCGCTTTGGTTCCAGTGTCTTTGGCTTCGCCGTGGCTTAGAAAAAGATACGGTTCAAGGCCAAGCTCATAAGCAATTGAAGCCAGAGTTTTGGCGTTTACAAGAGCGGCGCGCCAGTTGGTGAGTTCGCCTTCTGGGTTACCGTATTGTTCAAAAAGAAATTCTGTAACAATCAATTCAAGTACGGCATCACCAAGAAATTCAAGGCGTTCATTGTGAGGAAGCGGAAAGTCGTGGTGCTCGTTGAGGTAAGAGCGATGAATGAATGCTTGCACGAGCAAATCTTTGTTTTTAAAAGTAATGCCAAAATCCTTTTCCAATTTGGAAAAATTCTTTTCTTTAACTTCAGGAAGTTCGATTACGGGCATAATTATTTTATTTCTTCAGGATTTTCTTTTTGCATCTCATTGAACATGGAGCCGAGTAC
>Ga0172379_10004513_pt1 | contig 20472 bp, 21 predicted proteins | sample GrowelOW334metaG_FD_119756 | JGI IMG/M metagenome (GOLD analysis project Ga0172379, IMG submission 119756) | Groundwater microbial communities from an aquifer near a municipal landfill in Southern Ontario, Canada - Groundwater well OW334 metaG | ecosystem: Environmental > Aquatic > Deep...
AGCTAAAAAACTTTTAGAAGAAAATTATAATAGTCCTGAAGGATTATTAAAAGCCATTGACTCTTTGAAAAAAAGAGAAAATTTACTATACAATAGTTTGCATGGTAAAAAATTTGAGGAGACAAAACCTCAGCCTTCGGCATCCAGCCCAACTATTACTACTAATAATCAGTCTATGCGTCAAAGTGGTGATACAACTTATTATAATTTTACTTTGGAGGCCAATGAAGTTAGTCCACAAATTAACTTAATTGATCAAAATGGTAAAAATTATGATTATAATTTAGTTCGTTCAGATAACGTTATAGTTATTGGTTCAAATGGGAAACAACAAGTTTGGGATATGAGCCATCATAATTTTTGGGACTCAAAATTTCACTTTCAAGGAATTCCCGGACATACCCCGATTAATATTTTCATCAAGGTATTCCCGGCTAATAATTAGTTCTTTAATAATTTTTGTAATATTAGGATATCCATCATTGGGTATCCTTTTTTTGTTGATTTGTTTATGATATAATAAAAACATGATCAAGATAAAATACCTATTTTTTCTAATTTTATTAATTGGGTTGGCGAAGCCATTAACGGCTAATGCTTGGTGTTGTAGAAAAATCTATTGGGGCTATACATTACTTACTTATGTTCAACATTATGGTGAGGTCTCTAATGTGAGCACTGAACAACAATGTTTAGACACTTGTGTTGGCTCTGTTTCTTATTGTAAAAATTTTTACAGAAAGGATGCTACCGCTGATGTTGGGAACAATGTTTGCGTATCGCCCACAACAGGATGTTGTCAAGCAACCCAGGGAGAATCTACACCTTTAGCAACTGTTTACTATTGGTCTTATTCGGCCAATGACCAAACTGAATGCAATGTTTATTGTGAAGGATTGGTTGACTGTGTGTCCTTATTTACAGTAGGAAAAGTTCCTAATACTAGCACTGGTCGTTGTGAAGTTGCTAAGGTTGCTACGGACAGTGGTCAAAGCGCTACGGATAGTGGTCAGGCGCCATCGTTAAATAGATCGGTCTACAAAACTTTACCCAATCCTTTGGGGCCAACTAGCTGGACTATTGTTGATTTACCCAAGGTGATTGGCAGAGTTATTAGCGCTATTTTGACAATTATCGGCGCGGTAGCTTTATTGATTTTCGTCTATGGAGGTTTTACTTGGATGACGGCGGCCGGCAATGACGCTAAAGTCACTCAAGGTAAAAATATTTTACTTTGGGCCACTATCGCGATTATTATAATTTTCTTATCTAGGTTATTAGTAGCCTTCTTATTCCAAGCTTTAGGTGTATAAAGATTATGAATAAATTTTTTACAATTTTTTTATCAATAGTTTTTGCTTTAGTTTTACCATTAGTTGTTAAGGCGGATTGTGGTTGGTTTTCCAATACCACTTGCGACAAAGTTCGCAACAGCAGATCTTATTGCGGTCCAGCCAGTGACAATTCTTTCTGTTCTGGTCAAACACCGTGTTGTTGTTGTGATGAAACTTTAAAAGGTTGTTGTGAAAAGACTAATAAAGCCACCGGCGCTAAAACTTCCATAGATTCAACCATAGCTAAATGCTATGACAACGCTAATACTAGCTGGGCTAAAGTTGATTGGTATGAAGGACAAATAGCTTACAATAATCACTGTGCTTATGTTATAAATGGTAAATCGTGTAAGTGGCTTAAATCTACGGGAACAGCTACTACTTGTACTGGTGATGGATATACTTTATTAGCTTCTGTAAAAACCTGCCAAGATTTTGGCTTACCTGATCCAGTGCCATTCGCGGTTGATAATGTTTGTTGTTGCAGAGATATAACGGCTGGAACGCCAACCACAGACGTTAAAGGTTGTTGTGAAATTAGAGAAACTGATAGTGTAAAACTTATTGAAACAGTAGAAGTGATTTCGCGTAGTCAATGCGAGGCTAAACAAAAACTTCCTCCCTATGGTCAAACCGGCACTACTATTAGTATTAGATTTTTTGCTAATTTAGTTCCAGACGCTACTGGAAAAAAATGTGTACAATCATCTACTACCGATTCAGGTCAGTCTACTACTGATAATGGTCAGTCAACTACTGATTCAGGTAAATCTACTACCGATTCCGGTAAGGCTAGTAAGGAAGTTAAATTTGATTATAGTGGCATGACCAATCCTTTGCGGACGATTAATCCTTCTGAGGTGGCTGGTCGGGTGATTAAGGCGGTTTTGGCGATTATCGGTTCTATTTTCTTAATGATGATTATTTATGGGGGGTTTATTTGGATGACCGCTGCCGGAAACGATAGTAAGGTTCAAACCGGCCGTAATGTCTTAGTTTGGGCGATTATCGGTATTATCGTGATTTTCTTAGCCTGGATGTTGGTATCGGTAATCTTTGAATCTTTGGCCGTATAGGCAGTAAAAACAGGGGTTTAATTCGCTCCTTTTTGTCCCTTTCGTTAATAAAGAGAGGGGGATAAAAGGTTGTTGATTTTTTATTAGTATTCTGTTATATTATTTACAGCTTAGCTTGTAGAAGCTATTTTTTGTTGCTTTTAGACACAAGTTACGCGTCGTTAGCTCAGTCGGTAGAGCAGCGGCCTTTTAAGCCGATGGTCACTGGTTCGAATCCAGTACGACGCACAAAAAGTAAATAAGCCTTTCGCTTATTTAATTTTTGTAACATTTTAGACTGGATGAGAAGTTTATGCCCGGAGGGTAAATCCAGTACGACGCACTCAGTTAGTTTGTAAAGTTCATAAAGTTAAAAGTTTATAAAGTATTTTAATATCTGACTTTATGAACTTTATAGACTTTATGGACTTTTGACTAATTCCGCCATCTTAGCTCAGCTGGTAGAGCAACGGTTTTGTAAACCGTAGGTCGTCGGTTCGAACCCGACAGATGGCTCAGATAATAAATCCTCATTTTGGGGATTTTTTATTTGTCTAATTTGTCGTTTTATAGCCTGAATTGTGGATAACTTGTCCACAGATGCCTTTATTTGAAAGGGGTTTATAAAAACAAATAGAACAAAGTTCTTTAAAATAGGTATTCGGGAAGCTATTGACATTATTGGATTTTTATAAGTGTATACGGAGAAAAAGATTTATGATATAATACAAATAAGAGCTAAAATAATTTCCATCTTTAAGGGAAATTTAAAAAATAAAATATATGAAAACACCTAATAGGTTTTCAGTAATCGCATTGGTATTCTCCTTTGCGTTTTTTATGTTCGGATTTGCCGGACCGAATATTACACAAGCGGCGACCACACCATCTCTCGGCGCAGCAGCCACTTACGCCATTCTTTCTAGTACCTACACTAATACATCGGCAGCCACCATGGTTACCGGAGATATTGGTTTTACTGATGTTGGCGCTCCAGCCGTGACTCCGCTTGGTTCTCATCCATATTATGGCTCCGGGGCTCCTTATGCTACAGCCGGAACGGATCAAGGTAGTGCTTTGGCTACCGGTTTAGCTACTCAGGTTTGTACTCATGCTTTCCCAGATACAGATATCGATCTGGCTACTGATATTTCGCATGGTCCAATTGGAGTTTATACACCTGGAGTTTATTGTACTACCGCTACACGCGCGGCTTCTATTGGTGCCGGAGGAATTACTTTAAGTGGCGCCGGAACTTATATTTTTAGGATAAATGGAGCTCTTACTTCAGCTGATGGTTCTGTAGTTACCTTATCTGGCGCTTCCGCTTGTGATGTTTTTTGGACTCCAACGGCTGCCACTACTCTTGGCGCCAATACAACCTTTGCGGGAACTGTCATTGATGATTCCGGGATTACTGTGGGAGCTAATACTGTGTGGACCGGTCGAGCCTTAGCTTATGGAGGAACAGTAGCTACCGGTAATACTTCTACTATTACCAACACTTGCGCAACTACTGTTTTGCCACCAACGCCGACTAATACTGACAATACTATTACTATTTTTAAACATGTTATTAATGATAATGGTCGAACGGCAACTTATACTGATTTCCCTCTTTTCGTAAATGGAAATCCGGTGAGAAGCGGGGAGAGTATCCGTTATCAACCGGGTTTATACACCGTGACTGAAACTAATCGCGCAAATTATACAAGAACTTTTTCCGGTGATTGTAACGCTAGCGGTCAAATTAACCACGGAGGCATTGGTACGCAAAATGATGTTTGCGTGGTGACTAATGACGACATTGGAGCGCCGATAGTTGTCCCACCGGTACCACCATTAATTGATGTGATAAAAGTGCCTAGTCCTTTATCTTTACCGGCTGGTCCGGGTTCGGTTACCTATACTTATACGCTGACTAATGTCGGCACAGTTCCGGTGACCGATGTTAAATTGCTTGGTGATACTTGTAGTCCGATAGTTTTAATTTCCGGTGATACTAATAATGACAAAAAGCTTGATTTGAACGAAACCTGGATTCATACTTGTTCTACTACTCTTTCGGCTACTCATACTAATACCGTCGTGGCTACCGGTTGGGCTAATGGTATTGGCGCTAATGACGTGGCTAGCGCTATGGTGGTGGTTGGCGCGCCCATTGTCCCGCCATTAATTCATGTTACAAAAACTCCTGACAAATTTACTTTAGGAGTTGGAGGAGGCATGATTACTTACACTAAAGCAGTGACTAATCCAGGCACAGTAGCTTTGCATAATGTTCAAGTTACTGATGATAAATGTAGTGCTGTAAATTATATCTCCGGTGATACTAATGGCGACTCAGCGTTGGATATCAACGAAACTTGGATTTATACTTGTCGTACTAATTTGACTAAAACTACAGTTAATACGGCTGTAGCGACCGGCGAAGCCAATGGATTGACCGCCAGAGACTTCGCTCTTGCTACGGTGGTAGTCGCGACCGCTGTGCCCAAAGTACCCGTAGTACCAAAATTACCAAATACCGGTCTGCCTCCTGTAGGACAAAATATTCCTTGGAACGCCGTGGCTTTGATTGGTGCTTTGGCTCTAGTCTCATCTTCTTTATTGGTTTTAAAGAAACGCAAGAACTAGTTTAATAATTAGTAAGCTAAAATAGCCTAGAAATACCCACCAATGCTTTTAGCTATGGCGGGGCAAAGTTAAAGGCTCCGCTTAGGGTGGAGCCTTTACAGTCCGAAATGAATAATTCAAAAAAAAGACAATCCAAAGTTTTGTTAAGCAGAGTGTTACTAAAAAATATTTTTAGAAGTAGCGCGTTTTTGTTGATTTTTTTTCTTTGTTTTGTGCCAATAAAGTCAACTCAAAGTAGTCCGGTATTATCGGCCAAAAATACCGCTACCGTTTCTAAACAAAAGATTGTTAAAGAAGTAAATCCTAATTTACCGGTGCGTCTGACTATTCCTAAAATTAAAGTTAATACTGTAGTGGAATCAGTTGGCTTAACTCCCAAAGGGGCGGTGGACGTGCCTAAGGGGCCCGTTAACGCTGCTTGGTTTAATTTGGGAGCGTATCCGGGAGATAATGGTAATGCAGTTATGACGGGCCATTTTGGTTATTGGAAAAATGGAAGAAGGGGTGTATTTAATAATTTAACCAAATTAAAGAAAGGGGATAAAATATACGTTAAAGATAAGCAGGGAACGACCATTACTTTTGTCGTTCGTGATTTCAAAACTTACGGTCAAAATGATGATGCTCCGGAGGTTTTTGTGTCTACAGACGGCCAAGCCCATCTAAATCTGATTACTTGTTTTGGCACTTGGAACAAAGTTACGAAAAGTTACCCCAAAAGATTAGTAGTTTTCGCTGATAAAGAATAAATAGGCTGGTTTTAAAAAAGCTCTCTGATAGGGGGCTTTTCTTGCTAAAAAGAGGGTATTTTGGTAGGATGAAGATAATTTTAAATTAAGCCAATATGTCTATTTTTCTCTACAATACGCTAAGTAGAAGCAAGGAAGAATTTAGCCCCATCGGCAAAGTTGTTGGGCTGTATACTTGCGGGCCGACGGTTTATAACTATGCTCATTTGGGTAATTTACGTACCTACGTTTTTGAGGATATTTTGAAAAGGGTTTTACGTTATAATGATTTAGAGGTTGAGCATGTAATGAATATTACTGATGTGGGACATTTAACTGGGGATGGTGATGACGGCGAAGATAAATTGGAAGTAGGGGCTAAACGCGAGGGTAAAACCGCTTGGGAGATTGCGGAATTTTATACTGAGGCTTTTAAGCGAGATATTGCTAGTTTAAATATTAGTGAGCCGGATACTTGGTGTAAAGCGACTGACCACATTGCCGAGCAGATTGATTTAATTAAACAGTTGGAGGCTAAAGGATTTACCTATCAAACTAGTGACGGTATTTATTATGATACTTTAAAATTTAAGGATTATAATAAGCTTAGCCATCTTAATTTGGATGAATTAAAAGAAGGCGCGCGGGTGGAAAAAAATGAGGAGAAAAAAAATCCGACCGATTTCGCTTTGTGGAAATTTTCTTATCCAAAAGGTCGCTCCTTCGACTCTGCTCAGGATGACTTCGCTTCGCGTCGCAAAATGGAGTGGGAGAGTCCTTGGGGAGTAGGTTTTCCCGGTTGGCATGTGGAATGTTCAGCTATGAGTTTGAAATATTTACATGATAATTTAGATATTCATTGTGGAGGTATTGATCATATTAATGTTCATCACACCAACGAAATTGCGCAAAGTGAGGCGGCGACCGGCCAAAAGTTTTTTAATTATTGGCTACACGGAGAATTTTTAAATATTGCCGGAGGTAAGAAAATGGCGAAAAGTGCTGATAATTTTTTAACTTTGGAAAATGCTTTAATTAAAAAAGGTATTAATCCTTTAGTCTATCGTTTCGCTTGTTTACAAGTTCATTATCGCAAGCCGATGGAGTATGGTGAGGAGATTTTAATTAATGCTGAAAATGGTTTGAAGCATTTATATAATCAAGTGAGAGAAATTGCTGTTCCTAAATTTTCCGCCAGAGGCGGACCAGCCTCTGGCTGGAAAGAAAAGTTTTTAGAGGCGGTTAATGATGATTTAAATATGCCACAAGCCTTGGCCGTCGTTCAGGAAGTTTTGAAATCTGATTTATCGTCTGAGGAAAAGTTGGCGACAGTGGTGGATTTTGATCGGGTTTTGGGTTTAAATTTAGAAGCTAGCACTACCGAGCAAGAAGTGCCGGAAGAGATTAAAAATTTATTAGACGCCAGAGAGACAGCGCGAGCCGGTAAAGATTGGACTCAAGCCGATACAATCCGTGCCGAAATTGAATCGGCGGGTTGGCTACTGGAAGACGGACCGCAAGGCGCGAGAGTGATTAAGAAATAAAATAAAAATATCCCTGGTTTTCAGGGATATTTAGTTAAAACTTTTTCAGTAGTTTTGCAACTTGGGTGTGATTGGAAGACGTAGTGATATTCCGATGATAGGAGCTCCATTTATAAATTCTATGGAAAGAATATCATTTTTAACATATTTTTGATTACTAGCTCCGTTAATTGGCTTCCAGTTCAAAATGTCATTTGAAGATAATTTTAATTCTTCAAGTGATTTTCTCCATTTAAGAAGATCGTTGGCAGGTAGTGTCAATGCTTTTTCTCCTGCTTCTTCGATTTTTCCTAGTTGTTGACTGTGGGCTTTGTCTTTTTCTATTTCTTCTTCTGTTTTTTTTAATCTCCCTAGCTGTATTGAATTTAATTCAATCAATTTTACTGTTTTTGTTTTACTGTCGTAGGGTTCAAGAACTAGAAAAAAACCATCAATTTTTCGTTCTTTTCTTTTACTATTTACATAAAGAATTAATATAAAAAGTAAGACAAATAACGCAAGAGCTGGTAAGAAGAAAACGCTTTCGTGAAAATTTGTTATAATATTCATTACACACCTTTTTGGATTGTTTTAAAGGACTATTTATTATTTTTTTCTTAAGATACAACAAAAACCCTTGTTTTGTCAAGATTATAAGGGTTTATTTTATAAAAATGACTAATTTTTGGGTAAAATTGAAGAAAAGGGGTCGGCCTATTTTAGTGCTAGCGCCGATGGCCGGGATTACCGATTCGCCTTGGAGACAGATTTGTAAGGACTTCGGGGCTGATGTGGTGGTTAGCGAAATGGCCAGCGTCACAGCTTTAGCATACTCTCCTAAGGCTACTTTAGCCATGCTAGCTAGTACTAAATCAGAAGCGCCTTATGTGGTCCAGCTATTTGGCAATAATCCGGAGCATTTTGCTCAAGCGACCAAATTATTGACTAATCCTAAAGCGGTTAGAAAATTGGGCGTGAAAGGTTATCGTGTGCCTCAAGGCATAGATATTAATTTTGGTTGTCCAGTGGCTAAGGTTTTAAAACAACAAGCAGGTTGTGCTTTGTTTAAAGATTTAGCTAAATCTCGCGAGGTGATTACGGCGGTTTTAAATAATACGGATTTACCGGTGTCCATTAAAACTCGCACCCAAGTAGGGGAGATTAAACTTTTAGATTTTTTGAAAAATATTACGGATTTGCCAGTAAGCGCTTTAATGATTCATGGCCGAACACTGAGCCAGGGTTTTGGTGGGGACATAGATTATAAAATAGTAGCAAAGGCCAGGAAATATTTTTCCGGCGTGATAATTATTAATGGCGGAATTAATAATTCAACTAAAGCCGAAGAAGCGCTGAAATTAAGTGGAGCGGACGGCTTAGGGATTGGGCAAGGCGCTCTTGGTAATCCTTGGATTTTTCAAGAACTAAAAGGTAAAAGGGAAAATGTAAAAGTAACAGCTAAAAATTTAAAGGATTTTAATTTTGTAAAAAAGACTATTATTAAACATGCTAAATTAGTGGAAAAATATAACAGTAACTTTAGGGAATTCCGCAAACATCTTTTGTGGTATGTGGCTGGTTTGCCGGATGCCAAAAAATTAAGAGGGGAGTTGATGAAGGTCGATAGCTTGGCGGATGTAAGAAAAATTTTGAGAAAATAAAAAACTATCCAATTGGATAGTTTTTTTTATCTTTTAAGTTTTTACTTGTTCTTTTTACCTTTTACCTCTTCGCTTTTAGTTTTACAGCCATTTTTTGCCTTTGAACCAGGCCAACATGCCTAAACTTAGACAGAGCATTAGTCCTAGAATAATCCAAAAACTGTTAGGGTTATTAACTAAAGGCATATTCTCGGTTCTCATAGTAAAAATACCGGCCAAGAGGGTTAAAGGGAAAACTATCACTGAAATAATCGTTAGCGTTTTCATAATGTCGGTCATACGGTCGTTGAGGAGTGAGGAATTGGTACTATTTAGCGCTTCAATCATTTCTTTTTGATTGTCCAGCGATTCCCAAATACGTTTAGAATGTTCTACTAGGTCGTTATAATGTTTTTTTATTTCGGCGCTCGGGACGATGGAACTTCTAAGACCCATTAATTTTTGTAAAATGTTTTTGTGGTTTTGAAAAATTTTCCTGATGTTAATAATATTGTGGCGTAAATTCAAGATAATACCCACAGCTTTTTTTTGTTCCTTGGAAAAAATAATTCCTTCCACCTCGTCAATTTCTTGAATATTGCGATCCAAAATCGGATAGCAAGCTTTGATTAAACGGTCTAAAATTTCTGCCAGCAAAATAGCCGAAGAAGATTTTTGGTAAGAATCCAGTGAAGCAGAATCTTTTTTGCATAAATTAAAAAAGTTAGTTAGCGTTGGTAGATTGTTGTTGTGGAGAGTGATAATAAAGCCATGGCCGATAAAAAAATCCACTTCAGCCGCTTTTATTTTTTTGTTATTAAAGGTGGGGAAGTGTAGGATTAAAAAAACATATTTAGCCTCTTCCATGACCATCGGTCGCTGAGAAAAGCTGGTGGCGGTGGCCGCTTGGATATGCTCCATATTAAAACCATAACGACGGCGAATGTATTCCAATTCGGTTTTGCCGGCGCCGACAATATTGTACCACTCAATTTTGTTGTTGGTGGACGGATTGTCTATGGTTAGCAGTTCAATTTTTTTACTAATACGTCTGTAGGGCATATTACAATAATTATACCACAAAGCTTGTTTAGGGAAAAGTTTGGTGCTATAATCCAAACGAGCTTTTAGCCGTTAGCGGTTAGCTTTTAGAAAAATACAACACTCTTTTTTTGTCATTCCCGCGTAGGCGGGAATCCAGACGGTTGCTAATTTTTCCACGGGCTGGATACCCGCCTTCGCGGGTATGACAGATTTATTTGTATATTTGTAAAAATTTGTATTTGTAGATATAAAAAATTAAAACAAAAAGTATGGACAACAATGAACAAAATTTAAGAGAAGCGCCACAAAATTTGGCAGAGAATCAGGACCTTAAGTCTTTGACTCCTTTGGATGGTTTCTTGCCAATGCAAGCAGAAGTTCCGGTTGAGCCAATTAAAGAAGCTAACCCGGTCGAGCCCGCCTCTTCGGCGGGTGAAGAAGCGCGAATTAATGAATTAATGGCGCATGACATTAAAGCCGACGTGGTTAATCTCGGTCAAATTGAGAATTTAGAAACCATTAACCCGGCGCCGGTAGCAAAAGATCAAATTGAGACAGCCCCAAAAATTACGGAAAGCAACGATAGTATAACTTTATCCAAGAGTAAAGTTTTAATGATGAAAAAAATTGCCCAGAGTTTGAAAGACAGCGCCGGACAATTGGTAGAACTTTTATCTATGGTAGCTGAAGATGAGACAAGAATTAAAATCTGTCAAACTGGCGAAGTTAATGTTAGAGAAACAATTAATGAGCCAAGTATTGCGCCTATGAGAATTGAACCAAAGGAAGTTGATGGCAGTGTGATTGAAGGATTTTTTGATGGGGAAAAAATGGTGGGTCCGGACGGCAAAACTTACGTGGTGCCGGTTAATTACGCTTCTAAATCTCGCTTAGTGGAAGGGGACACTTTAAAATTAATTATTACCGATTCCGGAACTTTTATTTACAAACAAATCAACCCGATAGAACGTCGTCGTTTGGTTGGCACCTTAGATGAGGGCGAAAACGGCGAATACTATGTTATTGCCGACGATCGTCGTTGGCGAGTCCTTCCGGCCAGCATTACCTACTACAAAGGCGAAACCGGAGATGAGGTAGTTATCTTAATCCCCAAAGTTGGCATGTCTCGCTGGGCCGCCGTGGAAAATGTCGTGAAGCGCTAAAAGAAACTAAAAGCTAAGAGGTAAAAGGTAAAAGCAACAATTTAAAGCTTAAAAGAGTATAGCATCAAATTATTTGGTCTTTAAATCCTTTGAGTTTTAAGTTGTTGTTTTTCGTTTTTACCTTTTACATTTTACTTATTTCTCGTTATATGTTGTGTATAATTTTACTTTGACATTACTCATAATTACAGTTAATATTGGTAGAGTAATAATAATCTATGGCTACATTATATCGTAAATATCGCCCACAAACTTTCTCTCAGGTGGTGGGGCAAAATCATATTAAATTAACCCTGGAGCACGAATTAAAAAGCGGGCAATTGGCTCATGCTTATTTGTTTTGCGGTCCAAGAGCGGTTGGTAAAACGACTTTGGCGCGAGTTTTGGCTAAGTCTTTAAATTGCCTGGAACGAAAAGAGGGGACAGCTGAACCTTGTGATCATTGCGTGGCTTGTCAGGATATTGTGGCGGGGCGCGCTATGGATATTATTGAAATTGATGCGGCCAGCCATACCGGGGTGGATAACGTCCGAGAAAACGTGATTGCCAATGCTCGCGTAACACCGTCCAGCTTAAAATATAAAATTTTCATCATTGACGAAGTTCACATGCTCTCCACCGCGGCTTTTAACGCTTTGTTAAAAATTATGGAAGAGCCTCCGGAGTTTGTGGTGTTCGTTTTGTGCACCACGGAAGTTCATAAAATTCCGACCACGATTATTTCTCGTTGTCAGCGTTTTGATTTTAAAAAAATTAGCGTCTCCGATATTGTGAAAAAATTAGAGTATATGGTGAGGGAAGAAAAAGTGGAAGTAGAAAAAGGAGTTTTGGAAGCCGTGGCGCGCTATTCGGGCGGTCATATGCGTGATGCGGAAAGCGCTTTGGGTCAAATTTTGTCTTTGTCGGAAGATAAAAGTGGTCAACTGTCAGTCAGTTCGGCTGATGCTACTTTGGTTATCCCCAGAAATGATCTTGGCGAGGTGATGAGCTTGTTGGAATTAATGGCGAAAAAAGATGCTAGTGGCGCGATTGATTTGATTAATCGTGTGCTGTATGACGGCTTTGATTTAAAAGTTTTTGTGGCCGACACTTTGGAAATTTTACGCCAAGCCCTACTTATCAAAATTAATCCTCAATTAATCGCCTCACTAGGAGTGGATTTGGGGGAAAGTTTGGAGGCGCGCTTAATTGAAGTTATTTCGGGCTTGGGTGTGAAAGATTTAATTAAAATTTTAGAAAGAATGATGCGTGTTCAGCAAGAATTAAAAGATACGGCTATTTTACAGTTGCCTTTGGAAATGGCGGTGGCGGAATTGTGTTTGGAAACTTTAGCGCCGGCGCCGGTTAGTCAACCAGTTTTAGTTAGCGCCAATAATCCAGCGCCTGCGCCACAAGTTGCTAAAATTACTGGAACCAGTGGCGCTATTTTGAACTTGGCGGATATTCAAAGTAAGTGGAATGAATTTTTAATTAAAGTAAAAAAGATTAATCACTCCATGTCTTTTGTCTTAAAGGTTTGTCAACCGATCAGCGTAGAAGGCAAAACCATTTGCCTGGCCTTCAGACACAAAATCCACAAAGACCGCATCAGCGAAACCGAGATTAAAAGAATGGTAGAAGAGGTGCTAAAAGAGGTTTATAACGAAGAATTATTGATTTCGGCTATTATAGACGAGAGTATTATTGTGGCGGAAAACGTAGATATTATTGACAAAACCCCAGTTTTATCTAATAATGAAGCCGAAGCCGAGGGAAAGGGTGATAAAAATGACGAGGCTATTAATAATATTTTGAAGAATTTTGGGGGGAAGTTGGTGGGATAACGAATAAAAGGTAAAAATTAAAAGGTAAAAGGTAAAAAGAACAGATAAAAGCTTAAAAGAAAATAATAGCAATAATAAGAACGTCATTCCTGCGAAGGCAGGAATCTGAAACTTTGCGGGATCGTCTAATGGTAGGACATCGCCCTCTGGAGGCGAGTATCTAGGTTCGAGTCCTGGTCCCGCAGCATATATAAAACAGGACGAGAAGTTTATGCCCGGAGGGTAAGTCCTGGTCCCGCAGCATATAATATGATGATCATAATAGTAGTTGTATTTATTGTCGCCATGTTTGGTTTTTTGTGGTTTATTTCGGAAAAGGACAAATAATTTTTTAGTATAAAATAAAAAATCCCCTGGGCGCTTGTGGCTTCGGGGATTTTTGTTTTGTCTTGGGTGTTTATTTTAAACATCAAGAAAGAAGGTAGTTGATGGCTTGTTCGGCTGAGTAAGAATCATAGGGATTTTCCATTAGAGCTGGATCTCGAAGAAAGTCTACATTTTTCCCTAGAGTAACCAGTGATGGTTTGGTTGGATCTGCTCCGCAAGTGGATAGTAGTCCTTCGCAGAGACAACCTCGGTTAATAGTGTCTCCGAGGGCACCACCTTTTGATAAGTAGGCTTTAATTGGTTCAGCGCTACAGCGATAGCCAATGGTTCCGTTCGGTTTTTCAAAGAGATTAACCAGACATTTGTGATTGCAGATTCTTTTTCTAGCTAGATAGACCTGTTCGTCAGTAATGGTGCCTTTTAGGTTTTTAACTTTTTTAAAAGGATAACCGGTAGATGAAAAGTAAGGATCGTTGTAAACCTCTATTAAGCCTAGGTAGCCCAGATATCTAACGAGCCTTTTTAATTTTTCGTCCATTTTTGAGTCATTAGATACGGCCAAGATGGACCCAACTTGAATGCCTGTAGCACCTAGAGCGCGAGCCCAAGCCAAACCTTGAGGCGAAGCCACTCCACCGGCGTAGTACCAGATTTCAAACAGGTCGCTAAGTTCCTCAAAATTTGTTTCGTCTCTGGCATCACAAAGCGGTTCACCGTTACTCTTAAATTGGCGACCCCTAGGAAAAGGACCATGTCCACCGGCTGTTTCAAGATCTTCATAGACTATAGCTTGAACGTTACCCGGTGGTAGTTTAGCCTTAAAAATTTTAGCTCCAAGTAAGGAACTAATAATCGGTATCAGTCCGGGTCTTTTTAAGGTTTTTCTTAAAATATGAAATTCTGGTCCAAAAAATTTTATTGGATCAAATTCCATAACATATTTTTCTTTTCTACCAATAACCGGGATATGATAGGTGGCAGTTCGTCCGGCTAAAATATCCTCAAATAATTTAGGAATTTGTAAAGCTAGACCAGCGCCCATCGTAACGAAATCCACGCCAGCTAGCATAGCGCCAAGGATGCCGTACATGAGAGGCATAGATACTTTTTCCAAGTAGTTGATACTAACCGGATTGTCATGACCCTCTTTGGCTAACCACACAACAGCATAGTTTGCGCAAATAGTCAGAGAAATTAACAGGTGCGAGGGCTTAACGGTAAAGACCGGAATGTGGCGTTTAATTTTAGACGGATGCTCATTAAAGAAAGCATCTAAAACTTCTTTCACTAGGCGTTGATCGGGGAAATGTTCTAAAGCTCTTCTAATGTCGCCGGTAGGATCGCCTGATAGCAGTTCATAGGCTACAACTCTGTCCAGAGCGACACCTGATAGTGTGCCCAATTGCCCTAGTCTGGCCAGGATTTTAACTAAGCCATACCAAGAAACATTGACACCCATACCACCCCCAATTACTGGTGGCGGTGGATTTACCCAATAATTTTCCATAGGTCGCTACCTTCACTAAATTGTTAATGTTCTTATTTTTGTTTTATTTTCTATCTATAATCATAACATAACTGAACAGTTTAATAAATTTGACAAAATTTTTGATAATTGTAAGATTATCTTAATTTATCAAAATAATTGTCCTTTAAAATAAATTTACCAGAAAGAGGGGTTTATTATGACTAATCTTCGTGAAGTTCAGTCTAAGACAATTCTCAACATGGTTAATGATCTTTATGAAAGACGGGAGTTCGTTAACGCTCCTAAGAAAAAAATTCAGAAAGGTGATACCATAATTGGAAAAAATGGAGAAGGAATAATGACGGACTATGAAAAAGCGCTTTATTCTGCCTCCACGCTTCTCTTGAAAGAGAAAAATATTCTTATTAATGAGGCTAAGTTCAGAGAAGAACAAGTTGATGTCTTGGAGATTGATTTGTATAATCAACTTTCCAGTAGCTTTGATAATCTTTTGTGGACTAATATTCAGTATCGTTTAAGAAAGTTTATAACAAATGAGTTTAATGCTTTCGCCATGAGAGACGGCTATCAGATCGTTGGTTTTTATGAAGAAATCCCAGAGAGTGTAGCGCCACAGGAACAAGAATTAATGTTTATTAGAGATAACCCTTATTCTGAAGAGGTATTTTGTATAGCTATTCCTCCGGCAAGTAACAACTCTGTTCATTAGTAAGTTTAAAATAAAAACGGGTAAATTGTTTTTTAAAGCGGATTCCTAAAAAAGGAATTCGCTTTTTTTGATATTTTTTTAGTCATTTTTTATTAGATATTAGCCAAAAATTGTTACTAGTATTGACAAAAAAATGAAACCATATTAATTTGTTGAGACAATACGACATTTTTTGTCCTTTTTATCTATTATATTTTTCACAAAGAAAGAAGAGGTTTATTATGTTTGACCTTCGCAAAGAGCAAGCCGGGACAATTCTCGACATAATTAATGATATCTTGGAAAAGGGTGAGGATGCATTCATCGCCCCTCCAGATCAGTCTATCGATGCAGTAGAAACTGCGGTAATTGGAGAAGCGACGTCTTATGAAAAAGCTATTGCTTCGGCACGCATCTCTACTAAGAGAGAGGGTCGTCTTATGATTAAAGAGGCAGAAGAAGCCGAAGGAGAAGCTGAAGAGGCTTTAATTAATAAATTAACCATTAACCATTTAACAATTGAAGCCATGAATAATCTTTTGTGGTCCAGTATTCATTATCGCCTCGGTGAAAAAACTATGGGTTTTGATGGAATTGGAATTAGGCCTGATTGGAAGATTATTGGATACAAGAAAGCAGTCAAAGAGGCTATTTCTGAAACTATTGCCGATAAATTCAAGGAACTTCTTGAAACGAATGGGGTTTCAGGCATCGGAGGCATTGGAATTGTTATAAGTGGGAATGATTTTGCCGATCTTTTTGATTGAAAAGTAGTTGTGAAAAATGTTTTCAGCGCGACATCTGTGTTCTATTTATTAAAAATCCAAAGGTTAATAATTTTTAGAGCACAAAAGCAGAAATAATGAGTATAGAGCGAATTTCTCAATAGGGATTCGCTTTTTTTATTTTACTGAGCTATGCTCGTTTGTTGCCTCTAGTTTATTAAGGCGATATAATGGCAATAGGATAAATTTAATCTTAAAATATGACTGAGACAATTTTGTGGTCGGCTTTGTTTGGACTTATCGGCGGATTAATCCGTGGGTTGGTTGGGTTTGCTAAATTTTTTCGTAGAAATAAACGAGAACAGAAGCTCAAATTGTGGTCTACAGTTTTCTCGGCTTTGGTGGCCGCTTTAGTAGGCGCTGTCGCGGGTGCTTTAGCTGGGACTGATTGGAAAACCGCTGTGTTGGTCGGTTATGCCGGTACTGATTTGATTGAAAGTCTCTATAAAATAAAAACCAAGCAGGGTTTGGAGATATAGTATGGATAAGAAAAGTATTTATTTAGGGATGATTGTTGGTTCGGTGGTTGGTGGTTATATTCCCGCTATTTGGGGCGCCGGGCTTTTCTCTTTCAGCTCCATAATTTTTGGCGCCATTGGAGGAATTACGGGAATCTGGCTGGTGTTTAAATTTTTAAGATAAATTTTAAATAAAATCTCAACTTTAGGTTGAGATTTTTTAGTTAAATTAAGGTCTTGACAAGGATGTTAGAAAAAGATAACATATATTTATGTTATATAAATCTAACAAAAAAACTATGACACAAAAACAATTTATGTTAACTAGATTAGTAGCCGCTACCATTTTGGGTATTGTGGTGGCTCAAGCTATGGTGATGAAAAATTATGTTTTGCCAATAGTGGCAGTAACGGTAATTTTCTTGAGTTTAATTTTATTAAAGAAAAAAGTTAAAGGCGTTTTGGCTGATGAACGCGATTATGCTTTGGCTGGTACTGCTTCTAGATGGACGATTACGATTTATAGCTTATTGGCTTGTTTGGCCATGTTCGTCTTTTTCGCTTTTCGCGATATTAACCCAACCTATGAAGCTATTGGTTCAACCTTAGCTTACTCAGCTTGTTTTTTAATGATTTTAAACGGTTTGATCTTTCGTTATTATCAAACATTTATGGCTTCAAAAAATAAGTCAGTCTATTTGATTATTGGTGGTATTATTATTTTGCTAATGCTTTTATTCGGCATGCGGGTATTGAGTGGCGAAGATAACTGGATTTGTAAAAACGGACAATGGATTAAACACGGACAGCCTGATTTCCCGGCGCCGTTAGTAACTTGTCAAAAATAACATGAAAAATAAGATTAAAGAATTGCGAATCGCTCGCGGTCTAACGCAAGAAAAACTGGCAGAGTTGGTTGGCGTCCGCCGAGAAACCATTGTTTTTTTGGAACAGGGGAAATACAACCCATCTCTGAACTTAGCCGACAATATCGCCAAGGTTTTAAAAACGCCAATAGACAAAGTTTTTAGTTTAAAAAGCTAAAATTATTATTTTATAAAAAATCCTCAATCTTGGGGAGTTTTTTGTGTAGTGAAAGTTTATCAGGCTAATTCGCGTATAAATCATACTAAATTAGTAGGAGTTTGCTTTCATTTTCTGGTCATGCTATATTATACAAACAAAAAATTCACTCAATGTAAATTGAGAATATAAACCTTTATTATTAATCACAAAAAGCTATGAACAACAATAGCAAACCACTATTTATTAGTATTATCATTATTTTAGTGATAATAGTGATTTATTTAATGGCGACTCGTAGTAACGGCGCTGTTAACGCTCCGGCGGAAAATGAAATGACCAAGAACACTCCCGCTATCACTGAGGAAACGGCTAAGCCGGATCCGATGAAAGCGCAGATTCCGGCTGATTTGACCGACGGACAAAAAGCCGAACTTAAGGCCGGTCTAGAGGCTCACGAGCCAAAGGAGTTGACCTTTAATGTTACCGGTGGCAGTTTTTACTTTACGCCTAACGAAATTAGAGTTAAGCAAGGAGATAAAGTTAAAATTGTTTTCACTAATGTGCTCGGCACACATGATTTTGTGTTAGAGGCATTTAACGTTCGTACCAAAACCATTAAAGACGGTGAAAGCGAGACAATTGAATTTACGGCCGATAAGAAAGGCGCCTTTGAGTATTATTGCTCAGTGGGTAAAGGCTATCATCGCATGAAAGGCCAAATCGGTGTGTTGCTGGTAGAATAATTTAACCCTTAAACTAAAAAACTCCCCGAGATTAATCCCGACGCTAAGTCGGGACAAGTTGGGGAGTTTTTTATTTATCTTTTTTTAAACTTGTTTGCGACTGGTCCAAAACATCGTGGCCAGAACTGCGAAGCCGATGAAGGAGCCGACGGCGGAAATATTAAAGGCGGTTCTAACTGACCAGGTGTCCCAAATACGGCCAAGGCCATAACCGCCGGCAATAATCGCTAGTCCGACGATGGTGTGAAAAATGGCGTAAGCTTTGCCTCGGTTGGCGGGGTCCACTAAATCCGCAATTAAAGCTCGACCAGAGCCTTCAGTTAGAGCATAAAATAATCCGTAACCGGCAAATAAGACTAGGGCGAAAATTAAATTTGATTCATAGGCAAAACCGAATTCTACAATAGAGAGAAGTAACCAACCAGCCGTGATAAATGGCAGTTTTCCCCAGCGATCAGATAAAACACCGATAGGATAAGATAGTAAAGCGTAAATCAAAGTGAAGCCGGCAAATAAAACCGGAATCCAGGCCGGACTAATGCCAATATCATGCGCGCGAATTAAAAATAAAGAATCATTGATTTTGGTGAGCATGGCAATGGTCGTGCCGAGAGTGAAAAGCCAAAATTTCCAAGGCAAGGGTTGTCCATCTTTAACTTTCTCTTTTTCTATGGCTACTGGTTCGCGTAGTCCAAAAAAAATTAAGCCTAAAGCAATGAGGCCTGGAATAGTGGCTAAAGCAAAAATTAAACGATAGGTGTGAATAGAAGTAGCGAACCAAAAGAGTAAGCCAGCCGCGGCCAATGGTCCTAGGACTGAGCCGGCAGTGTCAATCAAACGATGAAAGCCAAAAACTCGACCACTAACTTCTTTAGCCGAAGAATCAGCGATTAAAGCGTCTCGTGGCGCGTCTTTAGTACCTTTACCAATGCCATCAAGCGTGCGTAGGACGGCCACTGCGCCGAAAGACGAGGCTAGAGCTAAAAGTGGACGAGCCACCGAGGACAGGGCATAACCGGCAAAAACAAATAATTTTCTTTTCTTAAAACGATCAGATAGAATTCCGGACACAAATCTAAAAATACTAGTAGAGCCTTGTAAAAAACCGTCAATGGCGCCAATCCCGGCGTGACTAATCCCGATCAGACTTAAAAAGATTGGCAGAACCGGAGTGATGAGATCTTGGCCAAAGCCTGAGGCTAGGGCGACGAAAGCGACAATTATAACATTGCGAGGAATTTTTGGTCTAGAATTGGACATATCTTTTTCACATAACACATATCACGCAACAGGGTAGTTTGTAAAAAAATTTAAATTTTATCCCTGCTATGTGCTATGTGCTATGTGTTATTTAATTATTATTAAGTATACCTCTTTTTGCTATTTTTGGGGTAGAGGTGTAAATTTTTAGGACAATATGTTAAAATACTAGTAAGAGCCTGAATTAAGGCTGTAAATAATTAAGTTTATTTATGAAAGAAGTTGTAAAAAGCGAAGCCAACCTGGCTAAATGTGTTTGTCCGGACTGTCCTACTTACGACAAATGCGCCAAGGACTTCACAGAACGACTGTATTGTTCTAAAGAGGTTGGCAAAAGTGATTGCGAGCTAAAAATGGACGGTTGTACTTGTGGCAGTTGCCCGGTCCATACTGAAAATGATTTGCAATCAGGCTACTACTGCATGCATGGTTAATGAGCAGTAGATAAAACGAAAAATATGAAAACTTGCGATAATTGCAAATTAGTTTTTCTGCACCCCGAAGCCAAGTATACCTCTTAATAAAAAATGTGCGATTAGATAAAACAAAAACTCCCCCGAAGTACATCGGGGGAGTTTTTTAAGAGAAAGATATTATGCTTTTTGTACATTGACAGCGTTCATTCCTTTAGGGGAATTTTCGCTTTCAAAAGTCACATTGTCTCCTTCTTGGATTTCGTCAAAAGAGACGCCAACCAAAGAGTTGCTGTGAAAAAATAAATCTTTGTCTTGACCTTCAGGGGTGATGAA
>Ga0172379_10004514_pt1 | contig 20468 bp, 20 predicted proteins | sample GrowelOW334metaG_FD_119756 | JGI IMG/M metagenome (GOLD analysis project Ga0172379, IMG submission 119756) | Groundwater microbial communities from an aquifer near a municipal landfill in Southern Ontario, Canada - Groundwater well OW334 metaG | ecosystem: Environmental > Aquatic > Deep...
AGTTGTGCAATTAACACATATACTGTCACTCCAAGCGCCGGCACGGGCGGTTCTTTGACTCCAAGTACTGCACAGACAGTGAACTACAACAGCACTAAATCATTTACTGTTACCCCAAACGCAGGATATTCAATATCTTCCGTTACTGGTTGTGGCGGTTTGCTTTCCGGCACCACATATACCACTGGAGCAATCACGAACAATTGTACTGTTACTGCATCTTTCGCTTCAGCCCCTGTTATGTCCGGTACCCTCACACCAGCATCACCAACCTGTACCATCGCATCAGGAGCAAGCAATTGTAGTGTAGGTTTAACATGGACTGTTTCTAATCCTGCAGGAGCAACAACTGCTATAACCGCTAACGGAATGGCTGATTACATCAGTCCTTCCGTTTCTGGCGGTGGTCCCACATCCTTCACCGTCCCTTATTCTTCAAGAACATTCTATCTGTATAACAATGCTGTTGAGCTTAAATCAGTAATCGTTACTGCATCTTGCGCTTCAGGGAGTACATGGAATAGTAGTAGCAATAAATGTCTTCCTTCATCTTCTCCGCTTACTATTACTGTCAGTCCAACCAACTACATTGTCATTCTGCCCGGCAGTACAATTACCACTGCAACTTATACACTTACGAATGGAACTTCTGCAAATACCGATTGTCAACTATTGAATTGGAATCACTATTTTATAACCGATTATTCTTCATGTAATGTAGATGCATCAGGTCATGGGAGCATGTTAGTAAATGATGCCCCAGCTGTTCCAGATACCTATGGATATTACATACGAGCGAAAAAGGGCTCAGAAATCTATGAAAGCAATCTATTTACTATTGAAGTAAGAGACACTCCTGTAGGAGTATGGTCGGACTGGTCTGAATTTGGAGCTTGTTCAGCAACGCTTTGCGGCACGAGCGGTACACAGACAAGAAGCAGAACATGTATCAATCCGATTTGTGTTGGCCCTGATACCGAGTCCCAATCCTGTAGTGTTCCAGCGTGTGTCACTCCCGTTCCTACCGCCTCTCTTTCTGCAAATCCGGAGACAATAGATAGTGGTCAGTCCTCAACGCTATCGTGGAGTTCTTCTGCAGATGCAACGACTTGTGCCTCGGCAGGAGAATTCTCAACTGGCGGAGATACTTCTGGAAGTGTTTCAGTAAGTCCTTCTACAACTTCCAACTATCAAATTTATTGCGATGGTGCAGGTGGTCGTGGCTACTCAAATATCGTAACTATAACCGTACAACAACCAAGCGTTTCTATTAGCGCAGACCCGTCGCGCGTTAAAGTCGGTGAACACTCATCTATCTCTTGGGACTCCTCTCAAGTGATAAGTTGTTCCGTCTCCGGTCCTGGCCTCTCACACACAAATCCTTCAGGACAACAGTCAGTCGCAATATCAACACAGTCAACTTATACCATCACTTGCCAGACCAATGGAAGTCCGATAACCAAGTCGGTTACAGTGAATATTTTGCCATCCTTCCAAGAATTCTAGAGATGCCGTGCGCTTCGAAGCCGAATAATTGTATTTGGCGTAGTAGCGTGGTAGCATAGCGGAATGAAAAAGAATATCCATCCGGAGGGGTATCGCCCCGTCGTATTTGAAGACCTCGCCTCTGGCGCGAAATTTCTTATTGGTTCAACTATTACGACTACAGAAACAACGAAATTTGAAGGGAAGGACTACCCTAAAACGACTGTAGAAATCTCAAGCAAGTCGCATCCATTTTACACAGGTGAAGACAGAATGCTTGATAAGACCGGTAGAGTTGAACGCTTCAAACAGCGCGCTTCTAAGAAGAAATAAAGTCCGCTAGTATGGACTACGCGGATTACTTAAAAAATGGTGCGCAAAAGGGCAGTACGGGAACTGATACGAGTCCTATTTCGGTTGTGATGGAATTTCGTGCTGGTGCCGGTGGCAACGAAGCAACTATCTTCGCTCGCGATTTAGAAGAAATGTACAAAAAATATGCCGAACGGCGCGGATGGAAAACGCGCGTTACCGATGACCTTACGATAGAAATTATAGGCAATGAGGCATATGATGCTCTGCGATACGAGACAGGAGTTCATAGGGTTCAGAGGGTACCTCTTACCGAAAAGTCGGGCCGTATTCATACATCAACTGCTTCAATTGCCGTATTGCCGATTCGTGCAAAATCAACTATAGATATTCGTCCTGCAGATATTGAAATGGAATTCTCAAGAAGCGGAGGTGCTGGCGGACAGAATGTGAATAAAGTTGAGACGGCCGTGCGACTTATTCACAAACCAACAGGCATTGATGTTAAGTCATCTTCAGAACGCAGTCAGCTTGCAAACCGCGAGAAGGCGATGCAGATTCTCTCAGCGAAACTTGAACAATTACACGAAGAACAGGAAGCAAAAAAGCATGCGGCTGAGCGCAAGGCACAAATAGGCACCTGCGATCGTTCCGAGAAAATTCGTACTTACAATTATCTTCAAGATAGAGTTACCGATCATCGTTTACAAAAATCGTGGCATAATCTGCCGAAAATACTTGCTGGGGGCATGGACGACATTATTGAGGCACTCCTTGCTCGACAGCACGATGAGGCATCGCTTGCATCTGCCGCATAATTCAGGTAAAGTGCTACAAATGACGACCGAAAACAATACGGCAGAATTAAAGCGCCTCTTTGAAACAGGGGCGCATTTCGCGCAGGTTAAAAGCCGCAGACATCCTTCAATGAAGCCCTTCCTCGTAGGGACAAAAGGACGACAAGAGATTATTGACTTGGTTCAGACAACTGAACAACTTGAGGCCGCCAAAGTCGTTATGGAAGCGCTCGCGAAAGAAGGCAAGACAGTCCTTTTTGTTGGAGGGAAAGTAGAAATTGCTGCTCTTGTAAAAAAGGCGGCACAAGATATCAATGCGCCATTTGTTGCGTCGCGCTGGCTTGGTGGCACCATCTCCAATTGGAATGAAATAAAGAAACGCATTGACCGACTCGCAGAGTTACTTGAAAAAGCAGCGGCAGGTACTCTTGCTAAACAACACACGAAGCTTGAACTCGTAAAACTAGAGCGCGAGAAAAAACGACTCAGCGAACGACTTGACGGTATCACAACACTCGCGAAGCGACCGGACGCACTCTGCGTAGTTGATACTAAATATGAAAAGCACGCAGTTAAGGAGGCGAATGATGCAGGTATTCCTATCATTGCCATTATGAGTTCCGATTGCGACATTAAGGATGCTGCGTATCCGATTGTTGCGAACGATACTTCTCGCGGTACCGTTAAGCTAATTCTTAAGGAACTTACCGATTCGTTTCAGAAAGGGCAAACGATATAATATAGTGTGAGAAATATGTGCGATAATAAATCTATGGAAATTACCACTGACATCATCAAACAACTTAGAGAAATGACAGGTGTTTCTGTTATGCAGTGTAAAAAAGCACTTGAAGAGGCAGGAGGAGATCTCTCTAAAGCAGAAGTCATTCTGAAAAAACGCTCTACCGAAGCCGCCGAAAAGAAGGCGGAACGAACTCTCAAAGCGGGCATTATAGGAAGTTATATCCACGAAGGAGCTATCGGTGCGATGGTTCTTCTCTCCTGCGAATCCGATTTTGTCGCCAAAAATCCAGAGTTTATAACACTTGCGCGAGAAATCGCGATGCAGGTTGCCGCCACCGACCCTAAATATGGGACGATGGCAGAAATCCCGAGCGAAGCGAGGGATGCGGCGGTATCTGTATTTGAGAAAGAAGTAGCCGGCAAGCCGGCAGATATGCGAGAAAAGATTTTGGAAGGGAAGCTCTCAAGTTACTTTCAAGATCAAGTACTTCTTGAACAACCATTCATAAAAGATGAAACAAAGACCGTGCACAATCTTTTGAACGAAGCAACGCAAAAATTCGGAGAACGAATAGAAATAAGCCGCTTCGTTCGCATCTCTTCTCGGTAATCAATATGTGGAATCTGATTCTTTCTCTCTCTACTCTCGTTCTTCTTGTTGGTTTTATCATTCTTTCTGATTATGAAATGAAGCGCGGTGTTAGATTCTTCGCGCGCGAGCGCGCTCGTCTTGATAAATATATTGAACGAGTTGAATTTATTCTTGCGAATGTTGATTTGGGAGCATTCTTGCGTGAAGAAATACATCGCATTGCACAACGAGTCGCGCAAGATAGTGCACATATAACTCTTCAAACAGTGCGTGCCATTGAACGACTTCTCACGCGTCTTGTCCGACATCTACACACACAACGAGCGATAGACCCGATGCCGCGCGAGAATACACGCGAATTTGTAAAGACACTCTCTGACTTTAAAGGACACCTTGAGGCGACACATCCCAAAGTTCCTGATATATATTAGAAAGAAAGCCGCCTTAGCTCAGTTGGTGGAGGGCCGATGGCCACTTTTGTTATTAATGTTCCTTACGGTAAAGTAGATAAAGATATGCCGCCTTAGCTCAGTTGGTGGAGGGCCGATGGCCACTTTTGTTATTAATGTTCCTTACGGTAAAGTAGATAAAGATATGCCGCCTTAGCTCAGTTGGTAGAGCAACGCTTTTGTAAAGCGAAGGTCCTCGGTCCGAGTCCGAGAGGCGGCTCAAGGTTTAGAACTAGCCGCGGTTGAGGTCGCAAGAGCTCCTTTCGGGAAGATCTTTTCAAGATCTGCGAGGGAAGAAAAGCCATACAAATGTTTACCATTCACTACAAACGCAGGCAGAGGACCTTTTACTTTCATAACAGCTAGGAATGTCTTCAACGCGCCAAGGTCTAGGTTGTAATCAAATGAGTAGACGCGCAATGTCGGATAAGTGTTGTGCAGATACGACAGTGCATAACCGGCCTTGTCACATTCATTACAATCGCCAGTATTGCTATAGAAATACAGAATTGTCACCGGCTTTGTACCGCATGCGGCGGCAATCCGGTTGGTAATTAGAAAGTCACGGATTTCAAGCAGAGAATATTGTTCCTTGAGTCGTATTACTTGTGCATTATCGCTCCCCAATTGATTTTCTGTATATGATAGTCGATCTCCAAGATCAGTAAGTTCATTGGTTAATGTAGTTGATGATGCAGAACTATCACAAGGGGCCGCTTCAAGCAGAGAAAATTGAGTATCAAGAGAAAGGGTATCAATGGCAAGCTGGTCTTCTATCCTACCAAGTTCTGCAATTCTGACTTGGTTCAGATAATTAATTGTGTAGACAACCGTGCCGGCAAGGACGATTGTAATTAGAAGAGATATAAGAGCATTTCTGGCAACGAGAGACATATAAAAATAAAATTAACGCCACGAACGATGTTTGCCAAATGTTACATCGGCTGTGGCGCGCAAGAGCCAAAATGGAACCACAAAACCATAGAGAAATAAATATGAAAAGAGCCCGAGAATAATGTTCCCAGGGGTTCTTGAAATGCGCTTACCGATAGCTATGAGAGAGACAGAAGAAATCAATACCGTAGCGCCGAGCAGAATATAAAAATTTGACGGGAAAAAGAACCAATCAAATGTGCTATGCGGCAGGAATGCGTAAGAGACAGGAATACCTGCTCGTATTTCTAATGCGCTAATAACATTTTTCACGAGTGTAAATATCGCAACTGAAAAAAGAAGGATGCTGCTAACAACTGCGATAAGAGCTGTCGGTAGTACAACCATACCGAGCGCGCTGTTACAACTATTGCCTATAAGACATCTATATTCGCCTAGAATATTGCGTAGGAATCCGGTTGTCCAACGAGTGCGCTGTTTTATAAGTTTTGGAATTGTCCTTGGCGCCTTGGTATAAACACGAGCACGCGGGGCATTCTCAATGTGATACCCTGCTTGTTGGATTCGGAGCGCCATTTCCATATCTTCTGTTTGATGGCCGTGGCGAAATCCACCTAATTCATCAATAACGCTTCGTCTATAGAAAGAAAATGGTCCTGGCGTAACATAAAGACCGTTGACCGACGCGAGTGTATGCCGAAGTGTAATGCCGAAAATATATTCGGCATTTTGCATATGTTGTATAAATGTTTTTGGCTGATGCACCGACATTGCCGCAGTCGCGGCCATAACGCGAGGATCCTTAAAACAAGGAATAATTTCACGAAGTGCATCAGGATCTACAAAAGAATCAGCATCAAGACACCCGAATATATCTGCTTTTGTTGCTGCGATACCGACATTAAGTGCTGTATGTTTTCCTCCATTTTCCTTGCGTATAATCTGTACCTGTGGATTTCCGGCGAATCGTGCCATAGCTGCAGGTGTTGCATCGGTAGAACCATCGTCAACAAGAATGATTTCCAATTTTTCTTTAGGATAGTCAAGCGCCAGTAAGGACTCACAAGTTGCGGCGACTGTAGAGGCCTCGTTGTAACAGGGAACAATAACGGCAACAGAAAGCGTTTCGTCGCTCGGCATTCGCGCGCGCGCAGCGCGCGCGGGCTTTGAGAGAAGCGTTACGAGGATAAACGACTCAAAGAATAGCGCTATAAATAGGAAAGGATATGACAATGTCTCCAGATCCATAATGGTACAACTATAGCACAAAATCCTTATTTTTGGCGAATTACGGCTGAAAAATTATTTATAGTTGCTTTTTCTAGATCCGCGTGGAGTTTATCAATTTCTGAGTTTGTAAGAGTCCGATCCAAACTTCTATATGTAATACGGAAAGCATAACTAATTTTATTTACTCCAAATTTCTCATCATTCTCGTATTTATCAAGAATCGCAACTTCTTCTACAAGGTCGCTGGCAATATCGCGTACGAGGTCAAAGTAATTATTCGGCGCGAAGTCCTTTTCAACCACAAAAGAAATATCGCGGACGACAGGCGGATACTTGCTTACTGCTTTAAAGATGCTATTTAAATCTTTAAATTGACTAGTGATTCTCGGATCATCGGACCACAAGATTCTAATATCCGGTATACCGAATTTTATCATCGCTAATCTATCGCCAAATCCAAATGCCCAACCATTGTATTTATCAGGATCAATCCCAAAATTCCTTAGTACTTCCGATCGCACTAGACCTGCTCCATTTACTTCAAGCCATTTTTTGTTGAATAGAATATCCATCTCAACCGAAGGATTTGTGAAAGGAAATGTGTCAACTAAGAATTTGTATTGTATTTCATTGCCTAAAATACTCTTGGCCATATCAATCTGAACATCTTCCAAATCTTTTTGAGTAATTATCTTCTTTGATTTTTTGCAAAGATATAATCCGTCTATTTGGTGAAAAGCTGGATAGTGATTCCGATCAATTTCATCTTTCCTATAAACGATACCGGGCGAAAGCGCCATCACCTCTCCTTCTTCCTCCAGTTTTTTTAGAACATCTTTATCTTTTAAATAAAATGACCACATCACGGTCATCTGAGTCCGCAAAATATGTCCCTCATCAATATAGTAGGTGTCGGTTTTGCCACGGCTTGGGTGATCTTTAGGGGTATTCAACAAATCAAAATTTTCTTCCACGGTGACAATGCGTGGGAACTCGACAATATCGAAATCTTTGAATCTTGGCAGGTTCAAAATTCGATCAAACAGAATTTTTACTGGGGAATTTTCTTGTTTTGTAAGATCAGGCAAATTGAGCAATCTTTTTATTCTCTCAGCATTCATGTCATGACGCATTTCTAGCTTCTTCAACAAAGCGTCTTCGTCCGGGTTCCTCATTACCATCTTTTTCATATGCATTTTAAGATACCATAAAAATAATAAACCCCAAATTAGCAATAAATCGCTAGCTTGGGGTTTTTACAGAATTATCGTCTTGTCTTGCAGACCGCAGGACCATAAGAATTCTTTCTCGGTTTTACAAGAATGGAGAGAAAGAAAAGAACGATGACATACAATGCGAAAGCGATTCCTACATGCAACCACCGGCAGTGCGATTTCGTGGGTGATGTTGTGGATGTTTGATGAATCAGAACGAGCTCCTTATACGGCAGTTTCCGCGCCGTAATTTCGAGTTTGTCCAAACCACGAAATTCTTCTCCGGATTTGACCATCACAATTGGATGGTTTTTATCCCACTGGACGCGTCCCGATTCTTCAAGGAAAGGATTTTCCTTCACTGTCATTCTCCACAACAGCGGATTCCATCCTTTGGAGCACTCGAGCACCCACAGGGTGCTGGTTTTCTCGGCCGGCGGATTCTGCGCAGAGGCGGCAAGCGCAATCCAACAAAGGATCATTGTCGCGGAAATTGTTACCACGAGCAACTTTTTCACAGCGACCTCCTGTTGTTGAAAAAAGAACAATGCCTTTTTATGGTCTGCTTATAGGTTAGCATACTCGGTTCTGTTTGTCAATACCAAGAATGCCCATTTTTTGTCTATTAACAGAAGGAAAAAAACGCTCATTTATGCTATACTATAAACAACCGGAAATCGGCTATTTTTATGGCTAAAAGCGTTGAAAAACCCATTCCACAAGCTCAAGGTAAAGACCCTAAAAAAAAGGTGTACGACGCCTCGTCTATTACCGTCCTTGAAGGGCTTGAACCGGTGCGGAAACGCCCCGGTATGTATATCGGGACAACTGGTCCTGATGGTCTCCATCATTTGGTCTGGGAGATTTTTGATAACGCACGCGACGAGGCGATGGCTGGCCGATGTAATGACATTGAAGTAGCACTCCTACCAGATAACTTTGTGCGCATTGCAGACAACGGTAACGGCATTCCAGTTGGCATTCATCCCAAGACGAAGGTTTCTGCTCTTGAGACGATTATGACCACGCTACACGCTGGCGGAAAATTTGATAATGAAGCATATAAAGTATCGGGAGGTCTTCACGGTGTCGGTGCGTCAGTCGTGAATGCTCTCTCTGAACACACAAAAGTTGTCGTGCATCAGGATGGCGGGATGCATGTGCAGGAATATAAAATTGGAAAGCCGCTAGCGAAAGTAAAGAAAATCGGCTCTAGTAAGGAACACGGCACCATAGTTCTTTTCAAACCGGATGTGGCTATTTTCAAAGAAGGTATTGAATGGGACTTGGAAAGAATCGTCACTCATGTGCGTCAACAGGCATATCTGATAAAAGATGTCCGTGTCTCAGTAATTGATGCTCGTTCTCATAAAGAGGCCTTTGAGACAGAAACGGTCTTCTTGCGCGACCAAGCACTCGGAGTTCCGTCAATGTCGTTTTACTTTGAGGGCGGTCTTAAGTCACTTGTAGCTTTTTATAATAAACATCAGACACCTGTACATAAAAATATTTTTTATGTTGATCACGAACAGGACAATGTCGGTGTTGAGGTTGCACTTCAATATGTTGATGACATCACTCCTCGCATTACTGCATTTGCAAATAATACATACAACAGCGAGGGCGGCACACACATAACCGGTTTCAAAACAGCACTCACGCGTTCTTTGAATACCTACGGCAGAAACGCAAATATTTTGAAAGAGAAAGACGAGAACTTTACCGGCGACGATGTACTAGAAGGCATCACAGCGGTGGTTTCTGTAAAGCTCCCGCAAATTCAGTTTGAAGGACAGACGAAAAGCAAACTCGGTTCGGTAGAAGCACAAGGAGCTGTTGCGACTGTATTCGGAGATGCGCTCGGTGCATTTCTTGAAGAAAATCCGGATGATGCGCGTTCAATTATTAATAAGGTTCTTCTCGCTCTGAAGGCACGCAAGGCGGCCAAGGCCGCAAAGGATTCGGTTCTGCGCAAGGGTGCGTTAGAGGGAATGACCCTGCCTGGGAAACTTGCTGATTGTCAGACCAAGAGCGCCGAAGAGGGCGAACTCTTTATTGTGGAGGGCGATTCTGCCGGTGGTTCAAGTAAACAAGGAAGAGACCGCCGCACTCAAGCAATTTTGCCGCTCCGCGGCAAAATTCTAAATGTAGAACGAGCGCGCATTGATAAGATGCTCGCTTCAGTTGAAATCCGCGCGCTCATTGTTGCGATGGGTACTGCAATAGGCGACATATTTGATATTTCAAAATTGCGTTATCACAAAATTATTATTGCGACCGATGCAGATGTTGATGGCGCGCACATTCGCACACTGCTCTTAACACTCCTGTATCGCCATTTCAAACCGATTATTGAGGGTGGCTTCGTCTATATCGCTCAACCGCCGCTTTATAAAATTACAAAAGGGAAGTCAATGGCGTATGCGTATTCTGATAAAGAAAAAGAAGAAATATTAAAAGAATTTGGTGTCGCAGCTAATGAGGTTCAGGAAGTCAATGCCGGAGAAGAACCGACAGAAGAGGTTGAAGAAGAGGAGAAAGTTGCCGCAAAAAAGTCAGCGAAAGTAAATGTTCAGCGATATAAAGGTCTTGGAGAAATGAATCCGAGCGAACTCTGGGAGACGACAATGAATCCTGTGCGAAGGGTACTGAAGCGCGTCACGACCGATGACGCCGCCTCAGCCGATCGCATTTTTGACATTCTTATGGGTACCGATGTCGCCTCTCGCAAGTCATTCATCCAGTCCAACGCCAAAATGGCGACTGTGGATTTGTAATTTTATGACTACTATGGAAAGTATAGAAAGTGAACCAAAAATAAAAATAGAGAAAGCTATTCCAGAAGATGCTGTAGAAATCGGAGAAGTATTGTATAGGACTTGGCTTGCGACATATCCAAATGAGGAATTCGGTATTACCGTTGATGATGTTGAGGACCGATGGAAAGACAGAAATAAGGCGGACGGCAGCAGGATTAGGAACGCGCCAGATAATGAATTGCTTTTGACAGCAAAAGATGGCGATGAAATTGTTGGCATTTGCCGTGCAGTAAGATATCCAGATAAAAATAATCTGCAGGCAATTTATGTCCTCCCAGGACATCAAGGACAGGGAATTGGCAGCAAGCTTTGGGAAGAAGCTCTGAAATTCTTTAATCTTGAAAAAGATATTACTGTTGAAGTTGTTGAGTATAACTCAAATGCAATAGATTTTTATAAAAAATTGGGTTTTGAAGAAACAGACAAAAAACTTGCAAATGAAAGGTTGAGAATGAAAAGCGGCAATATACTTCCTGAAATAGAAATGGTCATCAAAGCGTTCAAAAATAAAGAGGTTTAACTGCTAACTTTTAGCAAGGTTTCGCCTTGCTATGCTATAAGACATCGTTTTTGGGATGCTCGACATAATAAGCATTCGCCTCATCAATTATTTCTTGAAGTGTTGGAATCGTGTCAAATAATTCAAAAATAGAATCACTAATGATTTTACGCTCGGGGCGTTTTTGTCCAAGAAAGTCAGGAAGACTCGAATAAGGATATTCCATTAATCCACGCTCAATTTTTTTAAGATTACCCTTGCCATATTTCCATTTTGGATCGAAAAGTTCCGCCGCATTGAGATGCGAGTATGAGATAACCTGTTTCAGATACCGGTCATCATCAATATGTCGGGATTTGAATACTCCCGAAAGAAGATTTCCTGTTCGTTCGTACTTCTTATTAAAGTACATAGTGTATGCGGTGAAAATTCGTTGCATGAACATCGCAATGCCTCCTTCCAAAATCTCTTTTAGAATTAAGTGGAAATGGTTAGGAACAAGCGTATATGCACCAATCTCTACTACTGGTTCTCCGCGGTTAATTGAAGAGTTTTCAAGCACCGTACACAAATTCCGATTTTTTATATTGGAAAGGCGAAGAGGAATTGACCCATTCCCCAAATACAGCAACAAGAGAAATCGGTTGTAGTCCCCAGTATCCTCAAAGATAATTCTTTTATCAACACCGCGATTGTAGCAGTGATACCACTCATCAACACCAAAAGGTTCTCGTTCAGCCATCTCATAATCATAGCAAGGTTTCGCCTTGCTACAGGAAATATCCACATTGTATTGATGTCGCCTCGCGCAAATCATTTATTCAATCAAACGCAAAATTAGCGACTGTGGATTTGTAGTATTCTTTTCAAAGTGATTACCAAATGCTAATATAAGATTCATGCAAAAAATTAAGTGGATAGTTATAGGCATTCTCTTATTGTTTATTGGTGCTGGAAGTGTTTTTGCCGCGTATCATTACGGTCTTTTTACATTACCTCTGAAAAGTGCAACTACATCACCTGCAGAATCTACGACAGCATCCTCCACAGTTACAACATCCACAGCGACTGCAACGAATACCGTTTGCGATAATTACCAATGTTTAATTGCAGCTGCTTCGCAATGTCAACCTCTGTCCGTTATCATCTCTTATTCAATGGAACCGACAATTGGTTTTTATGCGTCTGGACAAATCAAGTATGAAATCAAAAAATCGTCTGGCGTAAACGATTGCACACTTATTTATTCATCTCCAGTGACCTCTTTAAGTATTTCCGACGAAGGACGAGCAGCAGCGCTAGCTAAAGGTATGACCGATGCTCAAATTATTGCGGAAATGCAAACAATAAATAACTCTTTGAAATCAGAGGCCGGAATACACATAACTTGTCCAAGTGATACAAGTGTCATTTCCGCTTACCTAACAGATTCAAAATCTAACCCAGCACGAAATATCGCTTCTGGAATTTGGTATGGTGGTAAGTCGACAATTGGACAACCAAGAAACTTCACTACCTCTTCTGGACAGAAATTAGCGTGCACTGTTACTTCACTCTGACTGTGAAAAATAGGGAAGTCGGACTTCCCTATTTATGTACGAGTTTTGATTTCTTCGGTCGCGCGAGCGATGAAGTCGGTAAGCGAGGTGATATCCAATTTCCCATTATCACGGCTTTCAACTGATACAGTTTTTGATTCAACTTCTGCATCGCCAACAACAATGAGATAAGGAATTTTTTCTAACTTTGCTTCGCGGATTTTCTTACCGAGTGATTCATTTGAATCATCTGCTTCAGCACGAATATTTTCTGCTTTTAATTCATCAACTATTTCCTGCGCATATTTTGAATGCTTTTCTGACACACTCAATACTTTGACTTGTACTGGCGAGAGCCAAAGTGGGAACGCACCACTATATTTCTCAATAAGAAACGCCATAATGCGCTCGATGCAACCGATTGATGAACGATGTACCACAAAAGCACGATGTGTTTTTCCGTCTTCGCCTACATATGCAAGGTCAAAACGCTCTGGCATACAAAAATCGTATTGCACAGTGAAGGCAGTATCTTCTTTGCCGTTTACATTCTTCATCTGAATATCTATCTTAGGACCATAAAAAGCTGCTTCATCTTTCGCTTCTTCAAATTTGCTGCCGCGTTTCGTTAGAAGTTTACGCAGAAGGTCTTCGCTTTTTTCCCATGCGGCATCATTTTTATAATATTTTTCTGTTTTGCTCGCACGGTCGCCGAGTGAAAGACGATACCTATAATCAACATCGAGTTTAAGATCGAAAACATTTGCAACATACTCAATAAGATCAAGGGCCTTGCTTATCTCCTCAACTGCCTGTTCTTCGGAAGCGCAGATAATATGTGCATCGGCTAGACAAAAAGTTCGAACGCGCTGTAGACCCATCAATTCGCCCGATTGCTCATAACGGTACATTTTTGCCAGTTCAGCGATACGCATCGGGAGTTCGCGATAACTTACTGGCTTGCGCAAAAATAGTTCAAAATGATGCGGACAAGTCATCGGCCGAAGCATAAATTGTTCATCATCTATTTCAATAGGAGCGTACATTGAATCCTTGTAGTGCGGATAGTGACCACTCTTTATATATAAATCGAGCTTCGCTATATCAGGCGTGTAGACATGAAGATACCCGCGTTTTATTTCTTCATCAACGATAAAACGCTCAAGTTCTCGTCGAATGGTGGCTCCTTTAGGAGTAAAAAGAGGAAGCCCTTTGCCAACTGCGTCTGAAAAAGAGAATAGGTCAAGTTCCTTACCTAATTTCTTATGATCGCGTTCTTTATCATCCATATACCTAAAATATATCACAAAATTAGAGCACTTTGAGTTCTTCAATTGCGATTGATGGCTCGCCATTTCTGACCGAGACCTTTCCTTTCACAAGGATACAAACACCCGGAATGATTGCATTCCCGTGTTCTTTAAAAGTTCTTGGGAAAATAACCGCCTCAATTGAGTCGGTTTTATCTTCTAATTTTATGAACGCCATTTTTTCTCCACTTTTTGTAAGGATTGTACGAACCGAAACAATAAGTGCTGGCAGAATAAGAAGCATTCCCGTTTTCGGATCTTCTTTTATTTTTGCAATAGAATATTTCGCTTTTGCAGTCATTTTTTCATACGCATCAAGCGGGTAACCACTCACATAAATGCCAAGCAATTCTTTTTCCCACGAGAGTTTGTCAAGAAGTGAACTGTGCCTGCCAGCAGGAAGAACAAGTGGCGGCGGCGCGATAAGAGTACCGAATAGAGAGTCCTGTGGCGCTGTTGCTGTCGCTTCTCGGTGGAATGAGAGCATCGTTTCTATATTTTCAAGTAGGGAACCGCGCCCGTTTTCTGGCGTGGTTAGAGAATCAAGAGCGCCGCATTTAATAAGAGATTCAAGCGATTTGCGATTAAGATTTTTTGACCCAACACGAGAAAGGAAATCAGAAAGTGTTTTGAATGAACCGTGTTCTTTTCGTTCAGAAATAATCGCTTCAGAAATGCCATCACCAAAATTCTTAATTGAAGAAAGCCCAAAACGAATTGTATTTTCGTTTATGACAGTAAAATCAGTACCGCTCTCATTCACATCCGGAGGCAATACTGAAATTCCCATTCGTTTCGCTTCGGTTACGAAAATGGCGATTTGCTCGGTATCTCCTGAATCAGCAGTGAGCAATGCGGCAAGATATTCAACAGGATAATTCGCTTTCATATACGCCGTCTGATATGCGACTTTGCCATAACTTGCGGCGTGCGCCTTATTGAATCCATATGCGGCAAATGGCTCAATAAGCGACCAAAGTTTTTCAGCTTTTTCTTGCGAGAGCTTTCCATACTCAACAAATCCTTTGAGCAATTTTTCTTTTTCCGCTTGCATAACCGCAGGGATTTTTTTACCCATCGCTTTTCGCAATGCATCTGCGGTAAGCCACGAATACCCACCCAGTTTTATTGCCGTAAGGAGAACATCATCTTGATACACAAGAAGGCCATAAGAAAAATCAAGATAATCCTTCATCCGCGGGTCAACAAAACGAATTAGTTTAGGATTATGTTTTCGCTCAATATATTGCGGTATTGTCTCCATCGGTCCGGGACGATATAGGGCGACCATAGCGTTTATGTCGTGAATGGTAGTCGGGCGCAATTCCTTCAGCCATCGTGTCATACCTGAGCCGTTTAATTGGAAAACGCCTTCTGTCTCGCCGCGCGCGAGCATTTCAAATGTTTTTGTATCGTCAATGGGAACATTCTCAATATCAACTGTAATGCCACGCGTTTCTTTTACTCGCGCAACCACATCAGCAAGTATTGCAAGATTTTTTATTCCTAGAAAATCAAATTTCAATAGGCCCACTCCTCCATATTCATCGGTAATAGAATACATATCGTATTGAGTGATGAGTTTTCCTGTGCCTTTTGGATCTGGTTGTATTGGAGTCCATTCAATAAGTGGTGTTGGCGCGACTACGACACCTGCCGCGTGAACTCCGACATGTCGCACACAGCCCTCAATGCGTTTTGCAAGATCAATAACTTCGCGCGATTCGTCGTCTTCGTCATACAATGCCTTTAGATCTGGTTCCAATTCAAGAGCGCGGTCAATGGTCATCGGGAATCCTTGCGAACCGATTGGAATAAGTTTTGCAATGCGGTCGCCAGTGTTATATGAATGGCCTAGAGCGCGCGCAACATCGCGCACCGCCGCGCGCGCCATCATTGTGCCGAATGTACCGATTTGCGCTACATGATCCTCGCCATATTTTTGTTTTGTATAAGCAATCATTTCATCGCGCCGATTATCGGCCATATCCATATCAATATCCGGCGCTTTAGGTCTTTCAGGATTCAAGAATCGTTCAAATGGTAATTTATAGAAAAGAGGGTCCACAGTTGTAATGCCGGTAAGGTAAGCTACCAAAGAACCAGCGGCAGAGCCACGCGTTGTGGTAAAGATTCCGGCGCGCCGTGCGAATGCGAGAAGGTCGGCAACGATTAAGTAATACACGGCGAAGCCCTTATTTATGATGATGTTAAGTTCGTAATCAATTCGGTCTGTGACTTCTTTTGTTTCTTCAAGACCTTTCGTGGCAATACCTGCGTATGCCTTCGCACGCAATTCGTCATCGTGATTTTTAAAGCCGGGTGAGACGGGAACTGAAGGGAAAGTCCATTTCCCGAGGTCAAAAGAGAGATTGCACCGGTCGGCAATGCGTTTTGAATTATCAATCGCTTCAGGAGTATCTTTAAATAATTTTTCAGCTGTCTTTTCACTTATGAAAGAAAAGTCCTCGTCCTCATTTCTTCCGCGTCCACCTTGCTGAATGCGGCGCATAATCTCAGTCGCTTCTCGGTCGCTTGTTTCCAAATAGTACACATCATTTTGCGCGACAATAGGTGTGTTGTTCTCACGAGCGAGCGCAATTATTTTTTGCATCAACGCTTCGTGTCCTTCAACTTTAGGGTGATGCGTAATTTCAAGAAAAATATTATCGGCGCCAAAAATATCTTTAAATTCTTCGAGTGCGGCAGCAGCGCCGTTAGAGTCGCCATTGCGTAAGAGTTGTGCGATATCGCCGGCAAAAGAAGGAATTAGAGCAATAATACCGTGATGATGTTCGCGCAAAAGTTCTTTATCCATTCGTGGTCGTTCAAAGAATCCTTCGGTCCACGATTTCGTCACTAGCGCAAGAAGATTTTTATAACCCTCGTTATTTTCTGCCAAAAGTACAATACGCGAACGCCTCGTACTGCTGGTCTCGTCGTGGTCACGACGCGAACGCGGAGCAAGATATGCATCCACTCCTAGAATCGGCTTTACTCCTTCTTTGACCGCGGCTTTAAAGAATTCAATCGCACCATGCATATTGCCAGCGTCGGTAAGTGCAAGCGCGTTCATACCTTCTTTTTTCGCTTTTTCAACTAATTCTTCCACCTTTGGCAATGCCTGTAGGAACGAGTAGTGGCTATGTGTGTGGAGATGGATAAATCGACTCGCCATATATCCAGTATATACTTTCTGTATGGGACTTATATTGGGGGTTGATGAAGCAGGTCGAGGGCCTCTCGCTGGACCGGTTGCGGTCGGTATTGTCGCCGTGCCTTGCAATTTCATCATTAGCCGTGAATTTCCCGGCCTTGCGGATTCAAAACAGATGTCACCAACTGCTCGAGAGAAAATGTTCCGGATTTTGCAGAAACGCAGACAGCAGGGCGATATACAATTTTGTGTGCGATGTACTGGAGCGAAACGGATTGATGATTGGGGATTAACTCGTGCGGTTATTTCCGCTGTTGCGCGTGGTGTTTATTTTCTTGCACCTGAACCGGACGGCATTTCTATTTATCTTGACGGTCTTCTAAAAGCGCCAAGCGAGTACAATCAGCAAACAATAATTGGAGGAGATGAAGCTGTGCCTGTAATTGCGCTCGCTTCCATCGCTGCAAAAGTGATGCGTGACCGCTTGATGACGCGCATTGCAAAACAATTTCCCGAATACGGTTTTGAAAAACATAAGGGCTACGGCACACAGGAACATTATGCCGCTCTTAAAAAATACGGTCCCTGTATCCTCCATCGCCGCTCATTTTTGCATTGACAAACACATTATATCGCGTATATTAATAGCTGGAAGTTCCTTGAATACTCCGCACATAGAGTGTATGTGCAACTGCTGACCGAAAGGGAAGCGAAAACAAAAGAGGGAACCCTCCGATGGAAACCACAATGAGTTCAGGCAATCTTCAGAGTTTTCTTCGTTTGTTGGACGACAAACGAATGACTTATGAACGCTTTACTCTCCTTCTTGGTAGCGGCATTCTCGCTGATGTCTTAGATCCGAATGCCTACCTCGGCAATCGTGGTGCCATTCGCACTGCACTCAAACTCGACGCGATTCCCACCGACATCTTCATTCTCACAGTCAACTTCGACCGGTCGTTCGACGAGATGATCTACGCAGGTCGCTACGACTGGAAGAACAGCGACATCACAGCAAAGCGGTTTCCGATTGAAGGAAATGGCATCGTCAAGTTCGAGGCCCGATACTTCCACTTCAACCACAACATTTCTTCGGAAGATGCGAGGAAGGAAATCGAAGAGTCCGATACCACGAATTCGTGGATGCCGGCGAAGGTCGAGCACCTGCTCTCTCACGGGGAAACATACCCGGAAGAGCAGCTCAAATTCCCTGTCATCGGTCTGGGCTCGGTCGCGAAGGTCGATGGCGGCCGCGTTGTGCCTTTCCTCGGCGGGGGCGACTCCGGGCGGGACCTCGACCTCGGTTGGTGGGTCGGCGACTGGGCTCCGGATTATCGCTTCCTCGCTGTTCGCAAGATCTCTGTGCCTTAGTCCTTGGGACTTCAGTCCCTTTGGAGCTTTGACACTTTTATAAAACCCGCAAGGCGTTGCGCCTTGCGGGTTTTCACATTGACAAATGTATTGTTTTCTATACACTAATGCATAGAAAATTGTTCTCACGAAATAATACAAACATTCACGAAAATGGAGGTTTATCATGTCTGTTGATTTGGGTATGAATTTAAAGCCCGGTATCAATTTTTGTGCGCCGGTAGAAACCATAGGTTTCCGCGGTATCAGTCAAAAAGGGCTTGCACGCCTCATTCCTCTTGCCGATGAAAAAAACAAAGGAGAGGAAATTTTTTTCTTTTTCGGTGTGGATGTTCCTTCTTCGTTATTGCCATACATACCTGACATGGGGCCTGGAAGTGCTTTTGCTTCCGCCGCCGGTTGGCACTTCTTCAAGATCAAATGGGGGATTTTCATTTCCCATCTAACTTGGATTGATTCTCTAGAAAGTTTTGAAGAGAGAGAATTATTACAAGCGGTCTTATTTGAAGGTGAAAAGAAGCCGCGGATATTCGTTGACAAACGCGCCGATCTTGTTTCGGAAGGAATTCTCACTACAGCGGATTCGCAACGAATAAACGAAATTCTCACGGCAAAGAAGATTGAGATTTAATGACGATCTCAATTCTCATAATTAAACCCGCAAGGCAACGCCTTGCGGGTTTTCACTTTTCTTTTTTGTTGCCGTGTGGTAGGGTACTTTCATGTCAATTCGAATGCGAAATACGAGCGGTCATGCCGGCAATCGCCGGTCGCATCACGCGCTCAAGAATATCAATACAGTGAAAGATAAAGAAAGCGGAAATCTCCGTCTCCCGCATCGCCTTGATGAAGCGACGGGTATATATCGTGGCAAGCAAATTTTCACTCCGAAGGTTAAGACCAAACAAGTCTCCAAAGTGAAGGGGCCTGATACCGAACCAACAGCGAAGCATACACACGAACACGCTAAAGAAGCACATTCAAATGCAGAAGCGAAAAGTTCTAAAGGTATTGCAGGAAAAGTTGTTGGAGCAACAAGTCGTCCAAAAGCACGAAGTGGTTTTGGTGGTGGTGTTTAAATAAAGTTATAAAGTAATCCACGCAACTGTGCTTGCACAGTTGCGGGGTTTGCTATACTTATGCACATAGATCTTTCCATGGCGAACCGACACTTAGCGCGTTCTGTTGTCCTTCAGACGCTCTTTGAATGGGACACTACTGGCGCATCCGAAAAGGACGCTCTCACAATTCTTGCGCGCAACACTGCGGAGTTTGGCGGCGATGATGTTGATCATCCGTTTATGGAAAAGCTTTTAATGGGAGTTATCGCTAGAAAAAGCGATGTGGATTTAATTATTGAAAAGGCCGCACCTGAATGGTCGCTTGAACGCATCGCACCAATTGATCGTAACATTTTGCGTCTCGGACTTTACGAACTTCTCTTTGCCGACCGTGCGCAAGTGCCTGCGAAGGTTGCTATCAATGAGGCCATTGAACTTGCAAAAACATTCGGAGGCGATTCAAGTGGCAGATTCGTGAATGGCGTTCTCGGTGCCGTGTATAAAGAACTTGGTGAGCCGGGAAAAAATGAACAGGGAGAAAAGAAAGTGAAACGCGAAGAATTACCTATAGAAAATATGGGTGGTGCGATTGTTTACACCAAGCACGATGGGCAATACTATCTTGCTCTCGTACACGATGTGTTCGGCAGATGGACGCTTTCTAAAGGTCATATGGAGAGTGACGCCACGCCCGCAGCGGGCGTGGCGCGCATTATAAAAGAAGAACTCGGTCTTGATATAAATATTGGGGTCAAGATTGGCGAAAATGAATATGTCGCTTCGCATCCTGAAAAAGGGAAGGTGCGGAAGCATGTTTGTTTCTATCTTGCCTCCTGCGATTTTGAACCGATTGTATTGAAAAAAAGCGGTGGACTTGATGACGCAAAATGGTTCCGCCTCAAAGACATCATTGACCTTAATTTTTATGATGATATGCTCCCTATCGTCACCGCAGCGGTACAAAAACTTCTTGATAATGCGAGCGCTCATGCCTGA
>Ga0172379_10004515_pt1 | contig 20464 bp, 15 predicted proteins | sample GrowelOW334metaG_FD_119756 | JGI IMG/M metagenome (GOLD analysis project Ga0172379, IMG submission 119756) | Groundwater microbial communities from an aquifer near a municipal landfill in Southern Ontario, Canada - Groundwater well OW334 metaG | ecosystem: Environmental > Aquatic > Deep...
ACACCAACGCATCGTTCGTTCAATTGGAATTCGACGATCTTATCAACTAACAGGAACGGATACCGGTGCGGAAGGATCCGCTGCAGAGCACTAACATCAAATATTACTCCATGTTTCTTTTCATGTTGATATTTTTTGACGATCTTCTTTTGTTGATAAAGTTTCCGTACGACCTTTGCGAATTCCACATTCGCAGCGTGACCGGGACGAGCGGCAAGAATATGTGCCTTTAACGGCACACCAATCAGCGCCAGATCACCGACCATGTCCAGCAATTTATGCCGGGCCGGTTCATTTTTGAAATGAAGCGCTTTGTTATTAATCGGTTGTCCGTGTCCGCCTAAGAAGATCGATTCTTTAATTCCCAATTTATCCGCAACGCGCCGGAGTTCCTCATCCGGCAGATCTGTGTCCGCAATAACAATGGCATTGTCTAGCGTGCCCCCTTTGATTAAGCCAGCTTCCCGCAATTGTTCCACTTCATGGAGGAAGCAGAATGTACGGCACATAGAAAATTCGGAAACAAATTCTTTTTCCAGATCGAAAATACCAGTGTGCTGACTTCCCAGCGCTGGATTATTATAATCTACCATTACGGTCATCCGGAAATCATCAGTCGGAAGCGCAACAATATGCACACCCCGTTTTTCATCTTTATACTCCAGCATCTGATCGATCACAAGATAATCTTTCGGAGAATCCTGCATTTCAAAACCGGCTTCCTGCAACACATCCACATACGGTTTTGCGCTTCCATCACCGATCGGAGGCTCAATACCATCCAGATCAATGATGATATTATCAATCAGCAATCCAACAATCGCTGCAAGAACATGTTCGGTTGTATGTACACGAACGTCGCCGATACCTAGCGTTGTGCCCCGTGCAACATCCACAACATGATCGACATCCGCAGGAATCTCCGGCGAACCGCCGATATCCACACGGCGGAAACGAATGCCGTAATTTTCAGGCGCCGGACGGAATGTCATGGTGCACTTCGTTCCGGTATGCAAACCGACTCCGGACAACGAAACTGGTTTTTTAATCGTACGTTGCTGAACTAACATCGAACCTCCCAAGATCAACCGTACATCGGAATTTTAACCGATGCATGGTTATGATTGTTTTCGTTTTGAAATTTCTTGTTCCAAAGCATCAAGCCGCAGTGTTAAGTCTCGTACTTCCATTACCATTTCCGGTAATGATCGGGATGCCGCCTCAATCCTCTTCCATTTCCCCGCTTCTTTTGCAGGATATCCTGAATATGTTGCACCGGAAATATCCAACGCACGTGTAGCCGTTGTTCCTCCAGCAATTTTTACATCGTCCGCTGTAAATACATGTCCGGTTATCGCCACAGCTCCGCCAATCATGTTTCTATTTCCGATTTTTGTACTTCCGGCAACTCCGGACGAACCGGCAATCACCGTATCTTCCCCGATAACCACATTATGGGCAATCTGAACTAAATTATCGAGTTTGGTTCCCCGCTTAATTCTTGTTTCACCCAAGGTCGCACGGTCAACACATGTATTCGCTTGCACTTCAACATCGTCTTCCAACACCACAATTCCCAATTGCGGAATCTTCCGGTATGATTTATCGTTGCGAGGCGCAAATCCAAATCCATCACCGCCGATTACTGCACCCGGTTGAATAATCACTCGGTTACCGAGGATACATTCTTCTCGGATAGTGACATGCGAATATATCAGACAGCTTTTACCAATTTTCACATCACGTCCGATTACAACGTGCGGATGGATCGTGACATGATCATCAATAATGGAATTGTTTCCAACAACAACGTACGGACCGACGGAACATCCGGTTCCGATCTTCGCACTTTGAGCAATCACCGCAGTGGGATGAATGCCAGGTTCGATGTCGATCTTTTTCGGCGCAAATGTTTCGATGGCGATCACGAACGATGTGTATGGATCATCTAATTTGATTAATGCCGGAGGGAGTTTTGAAAATTTGGAAGGGTCGAATGTGCGGCTGACCAACACACACGAAGCTGCTGTGGTCTCAGCATATTTCTCGTACTTTGGATTGGCGATGAATGCCAGCATGCCGCTGCCGGCTTCCTCTACTTTGGCAACACCGGAAATACGCTGTGCGCCATCCCCAACCACTTCACCATCCAACAATTTTGCTATATCGTGTACTGTTATCATAAAAACAGAAACGAGTCCCAAATGATCGGGACTCGTATGATTATTTTTGGATCAATTTGGCAATGATCTTTTGCGTTAAATCATGTTTAGCATTCGCAAACAAGAGCAGCGTTGAACTGCTTCTATCCACGACGTAATCGTATGCTTCTTCGTCCGCCACATCCTTTACCGCCTTAAAGATTTTTTCCTGAATCGGTTTCATCAGCTCGTTCTGTTTAGTGAACATTTCACCGTTCGTGCCGAACTTTTGATTCCGAAAATCGACGATCTTCTTGTCCATATCCTGCAGTTCTTTTTCCACTTCCGCACGTCGCTTATCGGACATAATCAGTTTACGTTTATCGTAATCATCCACTTTCTTCTGCATCTCCGATGCCAACTGATTCAGGTCCGACTGCCATTGCTGTGCAAGTGCATCGATCTGTTTCTGAGCATCCTGTGCTTCAGGCAGTTGTTCCATTACGGTAGCTGAATTGATGAATGCGATTTTTGTCTGTGCATTCATCAGAATCGATGTCAAGAGTAGCAAACACACCATTGTTATAGTTTTCATAATCATCCTCAATGAGTTATTCCGAATTCTGTGTACGATGGTTGGTAATACCAAGTGTTTGCCCAATGTCCCCGCAATTGTGACACGAATGATTATTTCGAACCGCGTTTCAGCATATCCAACACTTTGAAGGTATAATCAAATTGGGGATCTGCATATAATACCGGAACTTCTGTGGCACGATCAAGAACGAACGATAATTTTTGTTCCTTCGCCACTTTTTCAATCGCTTTGAAAACCTTTTCCTGGATCGGTTTCATGATTTTTTCGCGTTGCACGGCAAGTTCCTGTTGTTTTTCCTGACGATATTGGTTCAGTTTCTGTTCGTCTTCCACCAATTCTTTTTGTTTTGCCTGTTTCGACGATTCGTTCAGCATGTTCGACTGCTTTTGATACTCTTCATATTTCGTCTGGAGTGCTGCGCCCCGTTTTTCAATTTCTTCCTGCCAACCTTTTAGAATACCTTCCAGTTTCGCTTGCGAATCTTTTGCTTCCGGAAGTTCCTTGATGATTGTTTCTGAATTAACATAACCGATTTTCAATGTCGGTTGTTGTTGTGCGAACGCTGCTGTTGTCACAACCAGTACTACGAATAAGAACTTTTTCACGATGACCCCTTTAAATTAGTAGATATGAATTAATGAAAACTACATTCGTCGTCAGAATCCTCTCCCGAACTGGAAGTGGAATTTCCACCCCGTCGGGCTTTTTATGCCGGAGGTGATATTATCGTAACCATAACCGTAATCAAATCCCAACAATCCTATCGGATTGATGAGCAACCTCGCACCCAGACCGGCCGAGCGTTTCAGATCGAACATTTCGGACTTTGCGGGGGTTTCCCAGGTATTGCCCGCTTCAGCAAATGCAAGAAAGTAAATCGGAATTGGATTAAGTGCAACATTAAATCGCAGTTCCGCAGTGTGTTTTGCCATGGCATGCGCCGGAATATATTGACCGTTCACATTTACCGGACCGATACTGCGGTCTTCGTATCCGCGCAACGGTGTGGTTGCAATCTGGCCCAATCCAGTTCCTCCCATGTTAAAAGTTTCAATAATAGGAATAAACGAGTTTCGTTTATACGGGAAAATTACTCCAAACTGTGAACCGAAATACAACGCGACACGGGAACTGTTCAACACAGGCATGTACCAGTCGGCAGAAAATAAATGCTTGTTATATTGGGCTGTCCCTGGAAGGATCGGCGCTCCGGCGATTTCTGTGAAAAGTGAGATATTACTTCCCTGTGTGGGAAACAACGGACTGTTGACGCTGTTTCGCTGTATCACCTGTGAAATACTGAGTTGACTGGTTTTCCCCTCTTGATAATAATAGGAAGCTCCAACATTACTTACTTCCAAATTTTGAAACCGGAATGTCCATGTGGCGCTGAAATAATCGTCCGGGAATTTGAATCGGCGTCCTACGCTGATCGTTCCGCCTTGTTGATGGATTGAAGAATAATAATCCTGCTTGGTATCGTAGAGACTGAAACCGAACGAGGTCGGCGTATCGTACACCCACGGCTCGCGAAATGAAATTGAGAATGTCCGGTATCGCGATCCTTCTCCGAATTGCCAATCGAAATTCAACACCTGGCCGCCACCGCCGGAGAACGGTTCCGTGATATCAAAATTATTGAACGTCAAACCTAGTGCACCGGTCGCTCCGAACGCACCACTATATCCCACAGACGCGTTGAACGTATCACTCGATTTTTCCTCCACATCCAGCACGATATCAACATTCTTGTCGTCGACGAATTTCGTATCCGGTTTTATTTTTTCCGGATTGAAATAATTCAATACGGAAAGTTGACGAATACTTCGGATGATGTTCGACCGGCTGAAATAATCGCCCGGGCGTACATATAACTCCCGGCGGATTACTCGCTCTTGCGTTTTAGTGTTTCCGCGTATTTCAACTCCGGCTATTTTAAATTGATTTCGTTCACGAACACGGATGACGATGTCGATTTCATCTTTCCCTACTTTTTTCTCTTCTGGTTCGATCTGAACAGTCAGATATCCATTATCCAGATACATGGATGAGACATCGGTTTGGTCCTGATTCGCACGTAAATTCTGTTCGAACTTTTCCATATCGTACACTTCACCGGATTGAAAACCCAGGCGTTGAATTAATGCCTCGGTGGTAAAGACGGTATTCCCTTCCCAGGTAATAGTACGAATTTTGTATTGCGGCCCTTCAAAGAGAACTAATTTCAGAATAATATCTTCCTTGTCATCGCTGAACACGACGGAATCGGATATCAATTCCGCGTCGCGAAAACCGTTCTTCTTATAGAAATCGATCAGTTTTTTCTTCCCTTCTTCATATTTCTTTTTTTCCAATTTCCCGGAACGCCAGAATTTCCACCATGAAGTCGTATTCACATCCGGCAGTTCTCCCTCTAGATCATCGTCTTCGAAAAACGAATTTCCAAAAAATTGAATCTCTCTAATGCGTGCATCATTCCCTTCGTTTACCGTCAACTTCAAAATCTTTCGGCCTTTCGCAGTCGAATCGGTTGCATCGATCAATTCCGATGTCACCAAAGTTTGCAAATATCCTTCCTCTTCATACGCTTTTTTGATAATTTTGGAAATCTTGTTGATTTCCTGAGGAGAAATAATTTGCCCTTTGGTGACATTAATCTTTTTATCCAGATCATCATCATCCAATTCTTCATTTCCGACATATTCCACTTTTTCCAGCCGCGGGAATTCTTCCACCTGGATAATAAGATACACACCATCTCCGACAAAATTATCAGACTGAATATCGACGTTGGCAAAAATCTTCAAGTTCCACAGGCGCATGATCGCATTCCGCGTTTGCTCACCGGGAACCGTGATCTCATCACCCACTTTCAGTCCGGAATTTCCGATGACCGCCGCTGGCTCCGCCAATGTATTTCCGGAAACACTGATACCGAGGATTTTATATTGTTTTTGCTGCATGCCCTGCTGAGCAAACAACATTCCGCCAACGCAGAGTAGCGCAATAGCTATTTTTTTTATCGTCATTATAATTCGATTAGATTCCTGAAACACTTTTCAACAACCGCCGCACGTAGTTTTTCGAAGTAGTTTTTGAAGGGGAACCGATCTGCTCGCTCACTTTGCCGAAGCGTCGTTCGCGAGACTGATACGATTCGATTGCCGCATACAGTTCATTCCGCCGAAAATCCGGCCACAGAACTTCCGTAACATACATTTCGGAATACGCCAATTGCCATAGAAGAAAATTACTGATTCTGAGTTCGCCGCTGGTGCGGATCAACAGATCAGGATCGGGGATATCTTTTGTCGCTAAATTTTTTGAAATCACTTCATCGGTGATGCTTTCCGGTGTGAGCGTTCCGGCTCTCACCTGCTCTGCAATCCTCTTCATACCGTGAGTAATATCCCACCGACCGCTGTAACTTAATGCCAATACCAGTGTTAAACCGGTATTATTTTTTGTCAATTCTATGGCGTCAAGAAATTCATCCTGTGCATCCTGAGGAAGTGATGCAAAGTCGCCAATCGTTTTAACGCGGACATTGTTCGTATGCAACCTGTCTCGTTCATCACGAAGCGAACTGACAAGCAACCGCATGAGAATTGAGACTTCTTCTTTCGGACGATTCCAATTTTCCGTAGAGAATGTATACAACGTAAGATATTTCACACCGATTTGTCCACACGTTTCCACGATATCACGAACGGAGTTAACCCCCTCATGATGTCCGGCAACACGCGGTAATGCCCGTTTCTTTGCCCACCGTCCATTTCCGTCCATGATAACAGCAATATGTGCAGGAATATTTCCGTGCTTTTGCAGTCGTTCTTGCAGTTTTTTATCCTGACTCACCGGACGAGTCATCGTTTTAGCCAAGGAACTCTCCAAAATTGTTCGTGTTTGGACAATTCCGATTGAAATTCATCGTACTGTCCCAAAAAAACTATCGAAAGATACTCTTTTATCGAGAGATAATCAACGGATTTAGACGGCTTTGATGAAGGGAAGTTCCTCAGTATATTGATGTATGTTGAATAGTAACAATACCATTGTCATTATCGGCGGCGGTGCAGCCGGAATGATTTCAGCCTGGCGAAGCGCTTCGCTCGGCGAATCTGTTCTACTGTTGGAAAAGAATGCCAAACTCGGTATCAAAATTCTGATCTCCGGCGGTGGAAAGTGCAATATTACCAATGCCAGCAACATTCGTTCAATGGTGAAACAGTTCAAAACCAATGAAGCGCGTTTCTTAAAATATGCTTTTCACGAATTCACCAATGAGGATCTTTTAACACTGCTGCACAAGGAAGGCGTGGAAACATATGCACGGGATAACGGTAAGATTTTTCCCGTGAGCCATGATGCAGAGGATGTTGTTAATGCTCTACAACAGATGATGGAACGAATCGGCACAACGGTACGTCTGTTATCGCCGGTAAAAGAAATCTTTGCAAACCCGGATGGCTCCTTTAATGTACAAACGAATAAAGAGATCATCCGTTCTCGTAGCGTCATCGTGGCCGTTGGCGGAACATCCTATCAGAAGACAGGAACAACCGGCGACGGATATCGTTGGCTGCAAAAATTAGGTCATACTATTATTCCAATCCGTCCTGCGTTATCCCCAATCCATTTGTTGCCGATCCCACCTACTTCATGGCAAGGAACACCCATTCGCGATTGCACACTGCTGGCGATTGCTTCACAAGATTCTGATGCTAGCGGTGAAATCGTTGCACAATGGACCGGGGATGTTCTGATCACACATTTCGGAATTTCCGGACCTGCAACACTGGAAGTAAGCAGAGAGGCATTTGTTGCAATGGAACAGGGGAAAACCGTCGAAATGGCTGTGGACTTCTATCCGGAATTGAATGCGGAACAACTCGATGAAAAATTTTTAGAGGAAATCGAAAAGAATCCTTCACGCACAATCCTCACTCTCACGGAACAATTCATCCCGCAAAAACTTGCCGAGTTTGTTCTTGTCCGGTGTGCGATTGACTTCGCAAAAAAGTTAAATCAAGTTACGAAAGTTCAACGACGGGTACTGACCACACTCCTGAAACGTTTACCACTCGGGATTGTGAAAGAAATTCCACTCGATCGCGGCGAGGTAACCGCCGGAGGAATTGCACTGAACGAAGTGAATCCAACAACAATGGAATCAAAAATTCGGCCCGGGCTCTTTTTGTGCGGTGAAGTGCTCGATATCGCCGGCCCGGTGGGAGGCTATAACCTACAAGCAGCATTTTCAACAGGATATATCGCTGGAACATCAGCTGCTACTCGTGTAAAAGATTAAACGAACAAATAGGCACTTCCCCTCCACGGTTCGTTATGGAGTAAGAAGTTTTCGCAACGAGAAGATATGGAATACATACGCAAACGGAACAAGCACACCAGGTAGCAGATTGAACGGCGCATAGCTGATAATAAAGTTCGGTACATTCGTCTCAATCACTTCAATTCCCGGCATCGAAAGAATTCCGTGAACAACCACATTCGTCACAAGAACCAAACCCGCCACATTCCAGCCAATCATTGCCTTGCGAGAAATTTTTTCTTTACGATACAGATACGCTATCAGCGGAGCAGTCAGTCCGATAAGCGCATCGAAATTTCTCCCTTCAACACTCATAACACTCGGCAGTAATTCTCCTCCCGCTAACTGCAAAAGAACCAATTCAACCCCTATACGAAATGATTGCATGGCTGTCAGGAAAATCATACCCAGATGATTCGCAATAGTTTTCCCTGCTGAAGAAAATGCCAGATAAATAATGAAAAGAAAGTTCGGAACAACAATAAACAGTATGCGGGGTGGCATTTCTCCCAGGCCAAGGGCGAACACTCCGAGTTTGCCGAGTAAATATTGTGCTAAAAACCAAACAATCAAACCATTGACATACGACCGATGTTCCGGGAATGTTTTCCTGATCTTTCTCGCGACTAAAATAAATGTTCCTATGGAGAGTATGAGAAACGAATAGTACAGCATCTGCGGTATGACCGGGTTCATAAGATCTCCTGTTAATTTGAATAATACAGAAAGAAATACTGCCGGTCAACGATATCTTGCTAATGCATATAAATCACATTATCTTTATTGCAATCAATGCAACCATGTCGGACCTCGGAGTGTCCGACTTTTCATTTGTGAACATCCTTTCATTTTCATGCCCAAAAAGATCAGTATAGGAATCCTCGGCGGCGGCCAATTGGCAAAAATGTCCACTCTGGCAGCGGCACGAATGGGATTTGATGTTACCATCTTGGAGAAAGAGATGAAATCCCCGGCCGGTCAACTGACACATCACGAAATGATCGGTTGGGTGGACGACGAACTTGTTTTGAAATCCTTCGCACATCATTGTGATGTAGTTACGCTGGAAAATGAATTCGTAGATCACCATCGGATTGAGGTCATCGAGCAGATGGGAAAGAAAGTATTCCCTTCTTCCACAACAATCGGTCTGATCCAGGACAAACTTCTGCAAAAACAGACTTTGCAGAAAAACAAGATCCCGGTCCCGCAATTCATCGAAGTGAACGATGATCATACATTCTCAGACGTTTCAAAGGTACTGGGCATTCCGTTTGTGCTGAAATCTCGGAAAATGGGATATGACGGATACGGCAACGCTCTTGTTTCCACCGAAAAAGAATATTCGGATGCCGTCAATCATCTGTCGAACCGCCATAACAATCTGATGGCAGAATCATTTGTTACATTTACGATGGAATTGGCCGTGATGGTCGTACGAACTTCTCACGAGATTAAGACATATCCAGTCGTTGAAACCATACAGAAAAATCATATTTGTCATACGGTAATCGCACCGGCACAGATCTCCAAAGCGGTGGCGCACCGCGCAGAAGAGATTGCCATCGCTTCAGTTCAGGCAGTCAAAGGATTCGGAATCTATGGCGTAGAAATGTTCCTCTCGACCGACGGTTCAATTATTGTCAATGAAATGGCACCCCGTCCTCATAACTCCGGACATTATACCATCGAGGCTTGTGTCACATCGCAATTTGAAAATCATCTCCGGTCTGTTTTAGAGCTGCCGCTCGGTGCGACCGAGTTGATTCAACCGTATGCAGTTATGATAAATCTGCTGGGTAAACCATTCCCACAACGACGATTGGAAGTATATCGTACTACGCTGCAGCATCCGAATATTCACCTGCATATCTACGGTAAAGAAAGTTCCAGGCTGGGCAGAAAGATGGGACATATCACGATCCTCGGCAATAACCTAAAGAAAATCCTGAAAGAAGCCACTGCACTCGAAGAGCAGATCAGTTTATAATTGTTTCTGTGAAACTGTGCAGTATCTGAGTTATCCTCATTCCATATAGCAAAGAGAATACGAATGACACAGAAGTCGCAGATGTATACGGGTAAAGCAAGAGAAAGTATAGTATGAAAAAACCAATCGTCGGAATCATCATGGGAAGCGATTCGGATCTTCCCACTATGCAGGAATCAGCAACGGTTCTTGAACAATTCGGAATTTCGTACGAAATGAAGATTACTTCAGCACACCGGACACCGAATGTTATGGCTTCCTATGCAGCTTCCTCACAAAAACGAGGATTACGTATCATCATTGCCGGTGCCGGCGGCGCGGCACATTTGCCGGGAATGACTGCATCACACACACCATTGCCGGTAATCGGCGTTCCGATTAAAACGAAGTCGCTGGACGGGTTAGACTCTCTTCTCTCTATTGCCCAAATGCCGGGAGGCGTTCCCGTAGCAACGGTTGCGATCGGAGGAGGGAAAAATGCCGGACTGCTTGCCGTTCAAATGCTTGCGATCAGCGATAAACGGTTAATGAAAAAGATGAATGATTATAAAAAGAGCTTGCAGAAGGAATCGCTGGAAAAGAATAAAAAATTAAAAAGAAAAGGTAACTACTCAGCGTAAATTTTATTTAAGATAAAAATATTGGTCATGCTGAACGCCGGCCTGACCGATATAGACGGTAGTGCAACATCTCCCCCTTTGGTAGGGAGAGAAAAAGCTCACTCAATCCTCCTAAATTTGCTCCCTCCCACATCTCATCCAACACTGTAAGAAATGTAGGGGAGGGTGTATTTTTCTCAACATAACATGTCTTCCATACATCCACTTGTTTCGATAAATTTTTGCCAATAAGGGTTTTATTTTAGACAGCTATGATATCTGCTAATACCTATTACCTCGTCCCTCATTCCCACACACTACTTTTTTCCATACATAAACACCAACGGACGCCAAACACGCTTCGCCCACGAATGTTCGCTGTGAGTCCCCTTTGAATCGAGTGTGTATTCCAAATCCTTATTTTTTGTAAATCCTTTTGATTTCAGTATCTCGACCATTCTTTTATATCCGCTCACAAGTTCTTTTTCTCTCCCGCCGCAATCCAAATAAATTTTCACATTCTTTTTCTGTCCGGAATAATTACGGATCTCATGTAACGTCTTTTCATCATCAAACCAAAACGACGGTGATACGCAACCAGCCATTCCGAACACATCGGGACGTTTCCAGACAAACAGCAGCGACGATAGTCCTCCAAGCGACGATCCGGCAATACCGGTATATTCCCGTCCGGGTTTTGTACGGTACGTTGAATCGATCAGCGGTTTCACCACGTTGACAACAAATTCCATATACGCTGTTCCTAACGGCGAATCGGAATATTCCGGCAGCCGGTCCGGAGAGTTATAGATTCCGACAATAATCGTTTCTTCAATTTTTTTCATTTTGATCAGACTGTCCGCCACTTCATCCACCCGCCAGTCATATCCCGTAAATGCAGTGGAAGGATCAAAGATATTTTGCCCATCATGCATGTAAAGAACGGGAAAGTGCTTCTTCAGATTTTTTTCATATGTTGGAGGAAGCCAAACAATAATATCACGTCTGTGATTGAGTCCATTTCCCATAAGCTGGCGATGATAGTGCACCGTCCCGCGGATCATAGGTTCAGGCTTGTTCGGGAGGATGTACCGTTTCCAAAATAATGGACGAAGAATCACGCTGGTATCTTTCGTAATATCAATAATAGTATTGCTCGGCGTACTGCCGCTGTCGTACAACGCTTCGGAATCCCACGATCCGGCGGTGATTTTAAATTCTGCAGTCGATCCGCTGTCACAGAGAATGTTAATGCTCCAAAGTGATTCCGACTCTTTACGCAGCGGCACCGCGGCGGGATTCCAATTCCCCATCGACACACTGTTGCCGGTGATGTAGACTGTTAGATCGGAATCTTGTGCTGTTACGGCAGGTTCAACAACGACGGTCACACGTTTTGTTTGTGAGAACATCAGTTGAACCAGCAGTAAAAAGAGGATTCCGGATCGTCTCATCGGTTTTTTCGTTGTGGTAGTAAAATGATAGGAAATTATTTGCCGTTATCCAAAATTTTTTTATTTGTTCACAGGCCAATAAAGGGATGAATTGCACGGTCTTTCCCATCAACAATCTTCCCTTGCAAAAAAATTCACATGGTACGCATGACGTCGCTGGCATGTTTCATCCTTCGACATGGGATTATGGGACGTGTTCGGTATGCACAAGTGGACGAAATCGCAACGGATCAATATCATCTGATGCATGGACAAAATCTTTTACACGTTGGTCTTTCAACGTATCATCGTTTCGTACTAAGGGTGTAGAATAGAGGGGAAAAAAAAATCCGCCTCGCAGGAGACGAGACGGATTGTTGGATATAGGAGAGATATCGCTTGTACTTTATCTCGGAAGGGGAAAAATTAGAAAGTACCTTTCATTTTTGCTATAGAGTTGAGCAACAATGCATTCGCATAAGCTGTATTATGTACTCCCGAGCTCAGATCGTGTTCAACCAAGAAGAAATTCCACAAAGCACCTGCTCTGTTGGATGGTGTGATGATCAAAGGAGATCCTGAACTTGCTTTTGCCTGCATGGTTAATGTATCAAGCCAACCTGCTTTTGCAAGAAGAACTTTCAGCGTATCGAGATTGTTATGTGTTGTTGTCATAGCACCTTTATAATCCAAGGTGGTGATAGACGAATGGCAACCGGAGGTTTTGCAACCATTCAGGTTCTGACCTTCATCAGAGGATAATTTCATCGAGTGGCCGCCGTCATAGTCTCCGCGAGCATTCGGCATATGGCAGATTGTGCATCCATCCGATTTAACTCCAGGAGCATCTGTATGGTATGAGTTGGCAACAGTGTTGGTTTGATTTGTCCATTCATATCCGCCTTTACCCATCAGCATCTGTGTCTGCACACCATAGTGTGAATACCAGCGGCCTGATGTGATTTTGATCGTATCATTTGCAACGGTGGATTTGCTGGGATCAAGTTTGTTTGACTGTGAACGTGGTTTGTGGCATTGTGCACACAAATTTCCTTTGCCGTAATTGAACGTATAATCAGCAACACCAGCAAGGTTTGACAGAATTGTTGCAGGAGCTGTCGTCCGTAATGCGAAATCACCGTTGATATGCGGTGAGTGGCAAGCAAAACATCCTACGGGTGTAGAATTGTACGCTGTTGTAATAGTTTTGCCTGTCTGGCTCTGAACAAATCCTTCGGTAGTATGACACACTGCACACGTTGTACTGTTTTCAAACGACGTTCCACCAATGGCGTGTTTTGAAGCTGCCCATTGGTACGAAACAGCCGATTTATGATACAGGGTATCTGTATCGGGAGTATGACATGTTGCGCATTTCAGGTCTGTTTTGAATCCATCGAAATACACAAATCCGGCATCTTTACCTTTAATACTGATCGGAACACCCCACGTTCCCGCAGCAGAATCAGCGGCAACTTTTTGCGACATCCATGCTGCAGCGGCAGTTGGATCGGTGTGCCATCCGTTGGCAGTTCCAATACCTGTTGGTGTTGAAGGTTGGCTTGAGAGAGAATTGTCATTATACGTAATAAATACTCTCAATCCATTTGCTCCATTTGTTCCGTTTGTTCCGTTGGTGCCATTTGTACCATTGGATCCATCAAGAGTCATAACAACCCAAGCTGTTCCGTTGTAGATGTATACCTTTTTATCGGTGGTATTATGATATACCCAGTTCAGGACCGGACTCGCAGGTGCTGTTGCTAAATCACCTTTAAAATCTACCGATAATCCGTTTGCTCCGTTGGTACCATTAATTCCATTAGTACCATCCTTTCCATCTTTTCCAGCAGGTCCTGCAGGCCCTTCACAGGCGATCAGACCGAATAATAAGATTGCGGTTAGAACAGTTAAAAAATTTTTCACTGTTATAACTCCTTTCTATGATGATGTAGTTGTGCTTTTAGTGAATAATGGCTTACCAAAATCTACAGATAAGTCAATCTTGTTGTTTCCGCTGTGTCTTGTGCAAATAATGTGCCGAACAAAACCATTGAAAATGTTGAAATTCCCTACATAAACCGAAACCTATTCTTACAATTGCAATACGTAAGTGCAATATTTTTGCAGAGTTGAGAGCAAAGAAGACAACCCTATCCTGTTATTTATCAATGGCTTAGCGGATTTTCTAGTCGTTTATCCGAGAGCAAAAAAAGGGGGACATGTTAGCAACATGCCCCCCTAAAGTTGATTGTGACGCTTGTATTAAGCAGTCAATATCTATGTTCGGTTCCATTGTTTAATCAACGATACCATTCACATGCAATGATGGATTAATTATATTTAGTGCTGCATCTACCACCTTAACATGACAAGTGGAACAATCCGATGAAATTGTTCCAAACCTATTATGTCCGGATTTTGGAAATGCTTTCTCCTTTAAAGTAGATTTTGTCGCATCTCCGTGACAAGTACCGCACGCAGCAGCACTCGACAATGTATTATTCCACGTCATTGTCAGATTATTTCCGCCGGTGAAATTCCCGTGGCAATACGTATTGGCGCAGGAGATCGTTGAGGCATTATACCCTGCATCCGCTTTAAAGAATTTTGAACCGCCGTTGAACACCACTTCGGCATTCACCGATGCATCAATATGCCCGACCGCAGAAAGAGTAGCCGGGACCACATGGCATTCATTACAGGAAAATCCCTTACTGATGGATTCACCGTTCAAATGCGTTTGATGTGCGCCAACACCGCGGAATGTGGCCAGTGTATTTCCGGATAAATCTTTTGGCGGCGCCGCATTCGTTGCTCCGCCATGACAGGTTGAACAATTTTCCGGACCAGACTGCTGGTTATGGCACGTTACACAGGATTTAACCGCAACACCATTACCGTTATATTGAGGGCCGTGACACGATTGACATTGAACCAAATTATAATTGGAGCTCTTAATAAAATTTGCGTGAAAATTCGGTGATGCTTGATCGCCGAACGTTTTATCATGCATCACTGTGTGGCATTGATAACATGACTTTTTCGTAACACCCTTCCCGTCAAACGAAGTTCCATGGCATTGTTGACATGAGGTTACTTCATAATTGTTGGATTGTAAATATTTTGTGTGGAAGTTTGGTGAAGTTGCATCGCCAAACGATTTGTCGTGCACGCTGGCATGACATGTTTTGCACGATTTAAGCGCAACGCCTTTCCCATCGAATGAAGTTCCGTGACATTGTTTACACGATTCCACTTCGTAATTGGCTCCCTGAATAAATTTCGCATGGAAGTTAGGAGATGCCGAATTTCCAAACGATTTGTCATGCACACTTGAATGACATGTCTGACAGTTCTTTTTCGCCACTCCTTTTCCGTCGAATTTTGTGCCGTGACACGTTTGACAGCTTGCAACATCATACCCATTCGACTGTATAAACCGAGCGTGATAATTCAATGATGTAGAATCTCCAAACGTCGCATCATGAACGCTGGTGTGGCATGTGAGGCACGATTTTACCGTAACACCTTTTCCATCCAATTTATCTCCGTGGCATTGTTTACACGACTGAATATCATACTCTTTTGATTGAATGAATTTCGTATGAAAATTCGCCGACGTTGAATCACCGAACGACTTGTCGTGAACACTGGAATGACACTGAATGCATGATTTTGCAATATCACCTTTACCTCTGAAATCCACACCGTGGCATTTTTGACAGACCTGCACATTATACTGAGTCCCTTGCAGATATTTCGCGTGAAAATTCTGCGATGTAACATCGCCAAAATCCTTGCCGTGCACAACGGTATGACAATCATAACATGATGCTTTCGTTGTGCCCCCAGTGAGGTTCTTCCCATGGCACTGCTGACATTTCGCAATATCGTTATTGATTGTAAGAAGATACTTTGCATGAAAGTTCGACGATGTGGTATCGGCAAATCCTTTTTCGTGTATCGTAAGTGTCGAGACAGTCGGTAATTTCTCCTCCTTTCGTTCACTGCACGATGGCAACAAGAATGCCAGTATGATAAGTATGCTACACTGATATACAAATGTCTTCATAATAATCCGTCTTGGTATTATTTTTTACTATGACAATATCCGCAAAAATTCTCACCCGATCTTCCGTTCGGTTTTGCATTCCGGTCAGTGTGGCAGATGAAACAATTCGCTGCTGCATCGGTATGCCATTCCCCTTCCACATCTTTCATATATCCGATTGGATGTGTTCGGAAATTCGTACCTTTCACACCATCGCCATCTACATGACATGTAACACAGGTTGGGTCTCCACCTTCCACATCATGACACGCGGCGCAGCGCTGAATATCTCGTTTTGCCATTTTTGCATGTTCTCCGCCGCCAGTGCCGATTCCGAATATTGTAAATCCTGCTTGTTCGTGGCTGGTCGGCCGTGCGCCGCCCAGAGCCACACTGCCGCTCATATGACAGTCACTGCAGAAGGTTTGTTGCCGATGGCATGTCTGGCAGTCCGCCGAACGCCCTTTGGCATCGATTCCATGAGTGAATTTATAATTCAAATCGTGTACATTTTGTGCCGACATCGCCGCAGGCCGATCGGTGCCGAATTTTCGCGGCGACATCATTCCTGATTTTTCAATCGGCGATAATTTCGTCAGGTTCGTTCCGTCATGACACTCCATACAGGAAGATTCGGTATGACAACTTTGACACTTGGCATCAAACGTCCGACCGTTCATCACCCGTCCATGCTCCCGTTTAAAATTTGCTGCTGAGTGTGAAGCGGGGCGGAGCGAAACCAGGTTAGTATGGCATGCCTCACATTCATTCGGAGCTTTCACATTATTATGACATGTAGTACAGGTCGCCATTGATGGAGCGTTCTGTTCTTCAGCATACTCCGTTTGATCCATACCAGTGTGACATGTTAGGCACTCCACCTTCTGATCAATCACATGCTTTTGATGATCGAAATGGATTTCCCGCACCGGATTCGGAAGTGCGACGGGATTATTTTCGTCCGTATGACAGAATCCACACGTTTCATTCACTTCCTGTTCGTGGCACGATTGGCATTCTGTATGTGTCGGAAGCATCTTGTCCTCAGCGCTCGTCGTCAATTTTTCCGGCGTATGACATGATGCACATTCGATTCCCGCTTGAGCATGTTTGCTGTGTGAGAATTTCAAAACCTGTTTCTTGTCGAGCTGGCCTCGTTCATCCGCTACCGCAGAACTGCGGTTCACGACAATAAGTGCAATCAGCACTATCACCATCGACGCTATCAAGAGATTTTTTTTCATCATAACCAATTCATTTGTTCACTAAACCAATAGTTCACTTTGAGGAAGATGCGGAGATCGGTGTTATACTGAGGATTGCTCATCCACTGCACCTGCAGATCGGTTGACAGCTTCTGGACTGGTCGATACACTACTCCCGCAGTTCCGTTTATCACATCCCGTGCGGCATCGTTTTCCGTCAGTTTATACGTTGCATATCCGAATGCGAGCATCGGCGTGAAGGTCCGTTCCAACATTGGATAGACTGCCTGTACAGAAATTCCGTTCAATTCTCCGGCATAGCCGAAATTTTGAGTATAGTTTGCAGAGATGATATCGTACGTGCCGCCAATGACCAGCCGTTGACTGGTTTCGTCGACATAGGAAACGTTTGCAAACCGTGCATACACAAACGCCGATGTAATCGGACGGTATTCTACTCCTCCTTCAATCTCTTTTGTGCTATTAATGTTAAACACCGAAAAGATGGAGTTATAGGCCACTCGGGGCTGCCGATAGATATATTCCGCAGTGACATTCAATTCCTTCAGAAGGCTATACCGTGCAAAGGTTTGCACTTTCGAAATCTCATCCGAATGGAAATCAAAATCTGTCTTTGCCTGAAATGTTAATGTTCGTTCAATCTGATACTCCACATCCACAGATGCTAATTCCTCTTCGTTCGGACGACTATTGATGACGACTGCATACGGAAAATATAGTGAATCCATACGCAACGCCGTATACGGTTTACGCTGCCATCGTTTGTTCATATAACTGATTCCAACAAGCGCTTCTTCCGATGGAACATAAGTAACCTGACCGCCAAACAGTCCGTTCGCACCTATATAACTTTTCCGGATTGCCCGTGACTGGATAACATTTGCACCGCCATATCCGGTAACGGATAATGTCCTGTCCATAAAACGTGCCGTACCGGAAAGACCGTCGATCAATCCGCTTCCCACTCCGGCAAAAACAAACTGGCGGCCAGCAGTAATATCTGCGATGCCGCCAATATTTTTCACTTTCATCAGGAAGGAGTTGACCCGTAATTCCGGATCGGTCTCGATCGTGGTCCCGAAATCGTTCGACACCATCGCGTTCATATTGAAGGAATAATTCTCTGAGGCAGCGTTGACATACACATTCTCATAAGCTCTCAACATCATCACCGCCGCAAGTGCCGAGTCCCTGCCTTCATATCCATACACTGAAGTTGTCAAACGTCCGGTCATCAGCTGCGCTTGAACGCAGACGGAAAACACGACAAGACCGAAACAGAGTAAGCGTACCATCGATTATCCTTTCGGCATCGGATGTTTAATTTCATCAAACATTTTTTTAAAATCGAAGTCTTTCACAGGATGCATCTTTGAGGTGTGGCAGGTTACGCACATTTTTTCTCCACCGTTTTGGACTAACCCCGCAGCAATTGCTTTTTCTTTATTCTCCGGTTTGTTGTGGATCGGTTTATATGCAGACGCCGCACCATGACATGCTTCGCACTGTACGCCCAATTCTGCTTTAAACGATTTGTCCGCCGCTTTGCCGTAACCGGTGGTGTGGCATTCTAAACATTCCTTTGCTTCGCTCGGTGCGCCGGCAATGCTTTTCGCAGTTGCATATTCTTTTGCTTTATCACTTTTCAACACTTCAAATGCTTCAGCATGTTTCGATTTTTTCCACACTTCAACCTGCTTCCCCTGTTTTGGAAGATTATGACATGCACAGGTGTTTACGCCGACAAATTTATTTTGCGCCATTAACGGAAGCATGAATACAGCAATCAATATTAGTAACGAGAATCGTTTCATATCTGGTCTCCTTTTGTAAGTGTGTGGTAAAGATAAGAAAAACTATGAATAAATCGACAAATGATGTGCCGAAAAATTAAACACAATATAATTGAATTTCACTCATTTTCCGCAATTCTCTTCCTATGGATGCGAAACTATTCATTCTTTGCATTGCAAAGGTAAGAAGTAACCAGACATAATCGTCCGATGGAAATTTTTTATTCTTCACGTATTTTTGGATTCTATCTTGCGAATATATAAAAAGAGCGAAACAGCTAACAATGTTATTATTAACGTCGCCACGCCGAGTCCTTGACGACGGAAATAATACTCATCAATCGAATGCTGTGCTTCACTCTGAACAATTGCGGTAACGGTAATTCCATTTGCTATCACTTCGCGGAATTTTTCTTCATTAAACGCATGCACTAACGTTTTGGACTGCAGATCTGCTTGGTGGGCATCCCGTAATTTGAATTTTGCTTCCGCTACTTCCATCCCTTTTTGTTCCGCAATGGTGATGAGCGTTTCAGCCGCCTGCTGCTGGAAATGCAGACTATCAATTAATGCACGCATTATTTTTGCAACATGATATCCCTTAGTGTTTTTTGTTTCACTGTGGCAGCGTATGCAGACAGCGTTCCCCGCCGTGCCGACTAGATCATCTGTTGCATGTAAAATCTCGTGATTGCTGTGACATGTTTCGCATTCGGGAAGTTTCTTTTCATCAAACGCTTTTTTATGTGGGCTGGCGGAAAACAATTCTGCGTTCAACGCATGGCATGTTCCGCACACCTTGGAAATAGACTGCACCCCCGGTGGTACTGCACCGTGATTGCCATGACAATCGTTGCACGCCGGCGCCGAAAGATCCTTCTTTACCAACAAAGCTTTCCCATGTACGCTTCTGCTGTATTTTTCAAATTGACCTACAGGAATCTTGTATTCCTTCATGTAGTCCTTATTGCTATGGCATTTCGCGCATGTTCCGGGAAGGTTCGCAGGATAAATTGTCGAACGCGTATCGTTCACGGAGCGGATACCATGACTGCCGTGGCAGCTGGCACATTCGGCGACCTTGATGTCCCCCTTTGCATGTTTCATCCCATGGACACTTGTCTTGTACTTTTCCATCTGATCGACCGGCAGCGCGGGATTATACGCACGCATAAATGTTGCGCTGGAATGACACTGTGAGCACAATTTTGTAACATTCGACGGGTGGACGGGAGATGATGGATGTTTCGGACTAACTATTCCATGGGAATCATGACAGGTAGTGCACTGTGCAATAT
>Ga0172379_10004516_pt1 | contig 20462 bp, 19 predicted proteins | sample GrowelOW334metaG_FD_119756 | JGI IMG/M metagenome (GOLD analysis project Ga0172379, IMG submission 119756) | Groundwater microbial communities from an aquifer near a municipal landfill in Southern Ontario, Canada - Groundwater well OW334 metaG | ecosystem: Environmental > Aquatic > Deep...
AACATCGTTTTTTTGTGTAGATTATGGATTGTCATTCCATAATTGTGGTTAAAATGCAAAAAAGAGCAAGGAATTTCCTTGCTCTTTTAGAAGTGCGACCAACACTTTTTTTCTACTAACTCACATAAAAACAAATACTAATATGACTAATACATTAAATTGTATTTTTTTATTGATCATAAGTATAATTTTTATATAATTCATTTACAGATTGACCTGGATCCATCTATAGATGGTGGTAACCACCATCGTTTATTTTATCTCACTTCCCTTTTTTGGGATCTATGATTAGTCTAAAATTTGGCATATAATTTGTACATGTTAGACATTTATCTTTTTCTATTTTTAGGAATTATCCTCGTAGGAGCGAATAAATTTTTCGCGGAACTACAAACGGAAATCTTCTTTTACCCTGTTAAGTTGTTACTTGGTGAAAGGGTGTGGATGATAAAAGGCGAAAAGATCTATTACGTTTGGATGAGAATAGCCGACTACATTGCAGGCACTGGCGCTATATTAATAACGTTGTATATACTTTTATTTGAATAAAGTGGTAAATCAAAATAAAGGTGTGCAATTTTTGATCTACAAATCGTTTCCGGAATACGACATATTAAAACTTTTGTTTATGAGCGGAAAATCTGGCACAACGTTGTCAAAACCGGCGTCTTTGATGGCGTTCCAATTTACAAAAGACGGATCGCGCGGAGCGACTCGGCTTATGTTTCCGCTTGAATCTGTCGTTACAAAATAAACGATATCTCCTCTCCAGCCTTCAACTATGCTTACCACGACGGAATTTTTTTCCAATTTTATTTCTCCATTATTTTTCAAATCCCCTTTCGGAATCTTGAGCAAAGCGTTTTGAATGATATCTATTGAGGCGCGGACTTCTTTTACGCGAACATTAAAACGGGCATTCACGTCTCCGTCGCTTTCAACCGCAATTTCTGGAAGCGCAAGCTCGCCATAAGCTCCGTATGGATAATCATATCGAGCGTCGCTCGATATGCCGACAGCTTTTCCGGCAACGCCCATAATCCCCAAATCTTTGGCGACATTTTGTGAAATCGCGCCTGTTCCTTTGAGGCGGTTTAGAAGCGATGCGCTTCCTCCGGCCACATCAATGACTTCGGAAAAATCTTTGAGGATGTTTGCAAGCTCCAGAGATAATTTTTCTTTTTCTTCGTTATTTATGTCTTTTTTCACTCCGCCGACAATATTGACTCCGCGTAAAAATCTGCTTCCAAAAATTCTTTCATTTATTCTCATAATCATTTCTCGAAGCCTGGATCCTTGAGCCCCGCCAAAATTAAAGCCGGTATCCATCATAATGGCGCCGATATCGCCGAAATGATTGGCAAGCCTTTCCAACTCGGCGCAAATTACCCGAAGATACTGTGCGCGTTTCGGCGCGGAGATATTTCCCAACTGTTCAATGACGGAGCAAAAAGCCATTGAGTGGCTGAAAGAGCTGTCGCCTGAAATTTTTTCCGACAAGCGCGTTTTTTCATCAAGAGAAATATTTTCAAATAATTTTTCGCTGCCTTTATGGACAAAACCGAGCCGAGGCTCCAAAAGCACAATACTTTCTCCGGCAACACTGAATCGGAAATGGCCGGGCTCAATAATGCCGGCGTGTATCGGTCCGACAGGAATTTCATAGATGCCTTCGCCTTTGACCGTTTGAAAGTCATATGAACCCTGCGCTTCTACCGGCCTCGTTTTCCAATCAAAATCTTTTCGGAGAGGAAACTTATCCGTCGGCCAATTTTCATGGAGAATAATCGGCCTTGGATCCGGATTGCCGACCGGCTTAAGCCCGAAAAATGTTTGAATTCTTCTTTCATAGCCTGAAGCCTGGCGGATTTCCAAAGACAATGATGGAAAATCATTCGTGTCTTTGATTTTAATAAATGGAATGATAAAAATATTTTTCTTTGGCACGCCGAAAACATACCAGATTTTAAAACAGCCGTTTTCTTTTCTTTCGTCCGTGGCGGTAATGATTTTCAGCTGAAGATTTTTGCCCGCAAATAAATCAACCGCAATTTCTTTTATTTTTGACGCGGGAACTTCAAAAACCGCCGAGTTTCCGTGGAATTCAGCTTTTGCGTCTTTAGGAAGATATTCTAAATAATGTTCTTTGATCATAATTTTTTTATTAAAATCTTTTTCTCCCACCACCCTGTCTCGCGGACTCGACATCCCTCCTCTGGCAGGAGGGATGGGGAAAGATAAAAACGCCGGACGTATAAATCATATTAGTATTGCGTTACGGCGTTATTAATGAGCGCGGATAAAAATGGCGGGAGATAAAAACTTAACACGATAACAGCGAGTAAAAACAAAATTGTCGGAGCAATGAGCCAAACGCTCGACTCGCCCGCTTCGCAGGTTTCCGGTTTTTCTCCGAATATCATACCGGACGCGTGTTTTAAAAAGCCGATAAAAACCAGGGACATAAAAAATATCGCTGTAAAGCCTGCAACTGGATGCGTTTTTATTCCTTCGGCAAGAATATAAAACTTTGTAAAAAATATTCCAAATGGCGGTATTCCGGATATAGCCAAAAGTCCGAGAGCGAACAAGATGCTTGTAACCGGCAAAGCTGTCAACATTCCCTTTATGTTGGCGATTTTCGTGGAACTGTATTTTAAAAGCACCGTGCCCGCGGAAAAAAACAGCGACGATTTTATAAATGAATGGTAAATCATATGAAGAATGGCGGCGAAAATTCCCAAACCGCCAAAACCGAATCCCAATGAAATAATTCCCATATTTTCAATGCTTGAATACGCAAGCAATCGCTTATAGCTTCTTTGGTTGAGAATCAGGAGAGACGCAATGATAATGGAAAGCAATCCAAAAACAATGAGCAAACCTTGCGAAAATGATTGTCCGACAGCCGCGTCTGTTATGATTTTAAATCTCAAAACAACCACAAAAGCCACGTTGAGCAACACTCCTGACAAAAGAGCGCTGATCGGCGCCGGCGCTTTGCTGTGAGCGTCAGGAAGCCATGTGTGCATCGGCGCCAGTCCGACTTTGGTGCCGTAGCCTATGAGAACAAAAACAAATGCGATTTTGGCAATCAAAGGATCCAAATTTCCGATATTCAACAGAAGCGTCTGCCAGCTGACAAAACCTCCGCCGGAATCAACAGAAGTAAAATATAAAATTGTGCCGAAAAATCCGAGCAGTAAGCCGACTGAATTTATAATCAAATATTTCCACGCTGCCTCTATCGTTCCGGGCTTATTATAAAAACTTATCAAAAATGCCGTGGAGAGCGTAGTGGCTTCAATGGAAATCCAGGCGAATATCGGACTGTCGGCCGTTATGGCCAAAAACATAGCAAGCAAAAACAAGTTCAATAAAACAAAATATTGTTTGACGCGAGTGAACCCGATTATACTTTTTTTAGTTTCCTTCCTTAAATATTGTATAGAATAAATGGCAGTGGCAAAACCGACAGAACCGATGATAAGCATAATTATGGCTCCGAGCCCGTCAATGGAAAAAAATGGAAATGGCGCGTAAACATTTAGCGCAGACGCTTTGAAAGCAGAGATAACAGAGCCCGCAAGGGCGACGAACGATGAAAGCGCCGATACAACTTCAATAACAATCCTCTTTTTTGACAAAAGACAGACGGGCGCCGCCAAAACAAATGCCGAGATTATAAATATTAGTTCCATAGTTTTTAGAGATTTTGCAATTTAAGAGCCTGTTCAAGATCTAATGCCTAGATAAAACTTTAAAATTTCGTGCGAAAATTTCAAATCTTGAGGAAGCATAGCCGAGCTACGCTGACGAAAGAGTTGAAATTTGCAGCCGAAATTTTAAGGTTTTAGCAGGCAAGCCTGTATTTTTTTCTTATTAATTGGGCGGTTAGATATTGAACAGGCTCTAAGATTTTAGTCTTTTAAATTTTTCATAGAAGTTACGTTGAGCGAGCCGAAATGCTTGTGAATGATGGAAACAAAAACCGTGGCGATAATTATCCAAACAAAAATATTAAATATGATTCCGGCTTGAAGTCCCGAAGATTGTTCAAGTCCGGCAAAAGCCATAAAAGCCACGATGCTGTTTTCTAGCGACAAAACGCCGATAATTTGAGAAAAAGCTCCTTTGCGATTGATAATCAAAAACAGGGATAAAAATATGTCCGAAAGCGCCAGCGACAAAAGAGCGTGATTTCCAGGCATTATTTCGGTAAGCGAAATGAACTTTTGCGAGTACGCCACAAAAGTCAGTGCGGCGACGATTATGAGAGTTATAGGCAAATTGAGATAAGTGGAAACTGAAAAAGTCAGCGCGTGCTTGCGAATCAAACTGTTAAAAAATATCGGCGCCAAAACCACTTTAACGGCAAAAACCAGAAAAATTACCAGAAGGAGTGAGTTGTCTCCCGTTGTTAAATATGAATTGAACAAGATGATTCCTATGGCCAACGATTGAATGATGTATGCCACAACCGCTTCGGAATCTTTTTTGGAAATATGCAAAAAGACAATAGTTAAAAAAATTATTGTCAACAGAGATTGTAAAAATAATACGGTCATAGCAATTTTAATTAGTTGACGAGAACAATCGCCACAGCGCTAAGAATAAAAGATACGACCAAAAGATCTGGCAGTCTGAAAAATCTGAATTTGGCGGTCACGGATTCCAGAACGCCGACTGCCAAGCAGAAAATAAATATTTTGGCGAGAAGCGTGGCAATTCCGATAGCCATTGAACCGGCGTCCAAGCTCATAGCAATTCCGTACGGAAAAAATATGTTCGTGCCCAAAGCCGTAAAAATTACAAATTTGTTGAAAGACGCCCATTCCATCAGAGCCAATTTTTTCCCGGAATATTCCAATATCATCGCTTCGTGAATCATAGTCAATTCCAAATGGGTTGCGGGATTGTCAAAAGGAAAACGCGCCGTTTCGGCAAGCAAAACGATAAAAAATCCTCCAAACGAGAGCGCCACCGGCAACAAAGACTGGCTTCCGGCAAACGCTTGCGCGCCGGATATGGCGAATAAATTCGTGGTGCCGCTTATGATCGCCGTCGCCAAAAGTGAAAAAATAAATCCTCCTTCGGCAAGCGCTGAAACGGTCATTTCCCTGCTTGCGCCAAATCCGCCAAAAGCGCCGCCGACATCCATACCGGCCAAAGCCAAGAAAAAAGTTCCGATTGCCAGAGTATATACGACAACCAAAATATCGCCGGTCCAAGCATTTTGCAAAAATGACGCAAAAAGAGGAATACTTGCGCCGATAAAAATCGTTACGGAAAAAACGATAAACGGAGCAAAGCGGAAAATCCACGAAGCGTCTTTGCTTATGACTTCATCTTTATGCAAAAGTTTCCAAATATCTCTGTATGGCTGAAAAATACTCGGTCCTTGCCGATTTTGCATTTTGGCTTTTATTTTTTTGATAACGCCAATGCAAAGCGGAGAGATTGCCGGAATAAAAAGAAGTTGAATTGTCCAGATTAAGATAAGCATATATTTATAAAATAGAAATCAAGGAAATTACTAGAGCGATAAATATGTAAGAAATATAAATATTAACATTACCGCCCTGGATATTTTTCATCTTGATGGAAAGCGAATTTATCGCCGTGTGGATCGGATTGTATAAATAGGAATGATAAAGGTCGTTCAAACTGAAAGTTACGGCTCTGGATTTTGGCATATATCTGGTTTCGGCGTCGTGGTATTCAATGTCGTGCTGAACGCTCGGCTTTAGAACGCCTTTAAAAATCATCACGATTGATCTTGCAAAGCCCGTAGAAGTTATTTCCATACGAGGCGTCAAATCGGTGCCGCAATTCCAAGTTTTTCCAATTTTAATTTTTTGAGTTTTATTGATGGCATAGCGAACAACAAGAAAAATAATGAGTACCGCGACCGACAAAAACGCGAAATACATCGGGGCCGAAGCGGAAGAAAAACTGTCTTTGATATTCAGGCTTTGATAGGAAGATAAGCGGATAAAAGAAGGAGCGTTTCCAGATACGGAAAAACTTCTGCCTATTTTTTCAAGAATAATAATCACGCTTCCGGAAAATAGGCCGAATAAAAGCGTGGAAACTGCCAGTCCGCCCATACCGATTTGCATAGGCATAGAACATTCTTTACATTCCGCCACTTCCGGACTTCGGGATCTGCCAAGAAATATTGAACCGAAAGCTTTTACAAAACAAGCCAGCGCCAATCCGCCGGTAAACGCGAGCGCTCCGCCTGACAAAATGAAAATCCATTGAACGGAAGATTGTAATTGTGATATTCCTTGAAAAAGCGCCTGAAAAGTCAGCCATTCGCTCCAAAAACCGTTGAAAAGCGGAAGGGCGGAAATGGCCATGGCGCCGATTAAGAAAAACAAAGCGGTCATAGGCATATATTTGATAAGTCCGCCATATTCTTCCATATTTCTTGTGTGCGTCTCGTTAATAACCGCGCCCGCGCTCAAAAAAAGCAAAGATTTGAATATGGCGTGATTGATCGTGTGGAAAAGCGCCGCGGCCAGGCCGATTAAAGCCAATGACGGCATATTGAAAGAATAAAACACAAGCGCGCTACCGAGACCTAGTAAAATAATGCCGATGTTTTCAATGCTGTGATACGCCAAAAGCCTTTTTATGTCGTGTTCGGTAAGCGCGTACAAAACTCCAAGCAAAGCGGACACTGATCCGACAACAAGCACCGTCATTCCCCACCAAGCCGGCGCAGGCTGGAGCAAATCCAGAAAAAGCCGGATCATCATATAAATACCGATTTTAATCATCACTCCGGACATAAGAGCGGAAACGTGAGAAGGAGCGGCCGGGTGAGCGGCTGGAAGCCAAATGTGAAATGGAATGATTCCCGATTTTGCGCCGAGACCGATTAGAACAAAAATAAAAATGGTGTTTTTTACGGCCAAAGGCACGGCGGCGATGTTGGACTTTATCACGGCAAAGTCAAAAGAACCAGTGTATTTGTAAAGAAACAAAAAAGAAAGAGTAATGAAAGCGGTGCCGGCATAAGTCATAACAAGATAAAGCGTTCCGGCTTTGACATTATTTTTGTCATTATGGTCGTAGACGACCAAGAAATATGAAAGAACAGACATCAGTTCCCAAGAAATCAGGAAAAATAATCCGTTTGACGACGCCACCACAAGATACAAAACGGCAATGAACAAATTGTAGAAAAAACCCAAAGCACCGATGCTGTATTTTTTATAATAATGTTTTGCGTAACCGGCTCCGTATATGGAACAAAAAAATGAAATGAAAGAAATTATAAATATGAAATAATTGGCCAGCAAATCAAAATGAAAAGAGAAAGCAAATATGGGAAAAATAGGCGCGCCGAGTGCGTAAAATAAATTCTGTCCGGAAAGAATCGCTCCGGTTGAAAAAATTAGACCGAGAGCAGAACCGGCAACGGCAAAAAAACTGCTCCATAAATTGGCGAGTTCGTCATTTTTTCGGATGAGCAATGAGCCAACTCCGCCGACAGTAAAAAGTGAGAGCGAGACGAAAAAGATTATTGGCGATGTGATAAATTGAAGCATGTTATTTCTTTTGGGATTTGCGGGCTTTGCATTTAATTCCCCATCCATCCTTAGTTGAGGAGGGATGTCGAGTCCGCGAGACAGGGTGGTGGGAGAAGTTTAGTGAAATTTTTTTCAACACCCCTCCATCTCGCCCCGTTACAAATTTCACTGAAATCAAAATAATTACATTTCTAACAAAATTATTTATAAATGTTCAGCAAGTCATTAGGTAAACATTCGGTGAAATTTGTAACGGGGCGAGAAGACTCGACACCTCCCCTCATCTGAGGGGAGGAGGGGAGAATTAAGAACTATGCGCATGAGTCTTATTTTCTGATTCAAGAATTTTGAGTAAAGAAAAAAGAATTGTTTTGGGCGAAGGGGGATCTCCCGGAATTTGATAATTTACCGGTATGACCGAGCCGACACCGTCCGCAGTGGCGTAAGAACCCTTATATATTCCGCCGTCAATTGCGTCATCGCCGACAGCCACCACGATTTTTGGATCCGGCGTTGATTCATAAGCGTCCTTAACCGCTTTGGCCATATTGCGCGTAACAGGTCCGGTTACCAAAAGCATATCGGCGTGTTTTGGTGAAGCCACAAAGTGAATGCCGAAACGCTCAACATCGTAAAAACTGTTTGATAAGGCGACCAATTCCTGCTCGCAGGCGTTATCGGAACCGGCGTCAATTTGCCTTATGGCAAGAGAACCGTGAAATAAACTTTTCACTTTGTCCTGAATTTTTTCTCCAACAGCCTGAATTTCCGCGCGTTCGGTGTCTCCACTATCCACCGAAATTAAATTTTTTGGAGTCTTAAATATTTTTAGAAAAAGTCTGTACATTTTTTATAAAAAAGAAAAATAGAGGGCCATTTCTGACGCCGCTATTTCAGAGCCTGTTCAATATCTAACCGCCCAATAATAAGAAAAAAGCAGGGCTTGCCTGCTAAAACTTTAAAATTTCGGCTGCAAATTTCAACTCTTTCGTCAGCGTAGCTTGCTATGCTTCCTCAAGATTTTAAATTTTCGCACGAAATTTTAACGTTTTATCTAGGCATTAGATCTTGAACAGGCTCTTAAATCCCCCAGTAAATTATATCGTTATTAACAAGGTATCACTGGAGCAAAATTATACTCATTTTTTGATTTTTAACAAATCACAAAAGAGGATTATCGGGAACATACCCAAAATTTCTTCTTTGTAAGAAACTTCGGGAATTTCGTTTAAAAGAAAGATTTTCTTTTTTAGAAAAAATGCCAAGCCCATTTCCATCAAAGTGTTCCCGCCGATGTAACCTTTCACCCCGTTTTTATCATAATTTGTGACCAAAATGGCATCCGCCCATTTTTCTTTTTTAAAATGTTCATCAATTGATTTTGCTTTCTGTTTCCAAACCCAAGAGTTTTTGTCCGTGGTTGTTTTTCGGAGTTCGTAATATTCTTTAACCGAAATCATTTTGCCCTTATTGTCTTTAATTTGAAGCGGAGGCAATTTCACTTTATGTCCGGCCTTTTCAAGCTTGGCTTTTATGCCAAGCATCTCGTCATAGAAAGCAATACTGCCACAAATGGTTATTTTCATAATATATCAAAATTAATAAATATAGGACTTACGCGTTTGGTCTTAATTCTCCCTTTTTTTAAAGGGTGAGAAGTGAAAGTTTTCACTTCGCAAGACTCATTTAGATTTTTTATGAATGGTAATGAAATAAAAAATCAAATGAGTGGACAGTTTCTGTAAGAAACACATTGTTCTTATTCAGGAGGGATTTAAAATCCTCCGGCCTGATTACAGGCCACCTCCTTTACTAAAGGAGGAATTAATTGCCAAACGCGTATGTCCTAAAATAATCCACACATACGCTTGCAAAAGTTCCTATTTGATAGATAATATCATCCAGTTAAACAAAAGGAGTTTTATGAATGCATGTCGCTTGTTCATTATTACAGGCTTGGCGGTCGCCGTTTTAGGTATGGCTTATCGCATTTTAAGCTGATACTTTACGTATTTTCCTCCCCCTCCCCTCATTCAGCCCAAACGCAAGTTTGGGCTGTTTTCTAAGAACTAACAACTGACAACTAACCACCGACAACAAAAAAACAGTTTAAGAATTTCTTTTCTGGTTGTAAGTTGTTGGTTATTTGTTGTGGGTTGCATTTTCCACCGCCTTCGCCACCGCTTTGGCAACTCGTTTATCAAAAGGCTTCGGCATTATTACTCCATTAGCCAACTCTTTTTTGGAAACAAGATTGGCAATGGCATTTGAGGCCACCAATTTCATTTCTTCGGTAATGGCTTTAGCGCCGGCGTCCAGCGCCCCACGAAAAATTCCCGGAAAAGCCAGAACATTGTTTATTTGATTCGGATAATCGGATCTGCCCGTTCCAAAAATTGCAATTTTGGTTTTTTTGACTTCTTCATAGCTGATTTCCGGATTTGGATTGGCCATAGCAAAAACAATCGGCTTGTCCGCCATTTTTGAAACCCATTCGGTTTTAAGCGCGTCAGCCACGGAAACTCCTATAAAAACATCCGCTCCATCCACAGTGTTGTCCAAACCGCCGGAAATTTTGCTCTCGTTTGTCATAGCCGCGATAACTTTTTTGTAAGAATTCATATCTTCCCTGCCAAAAAGAAGCGCGCCCTTGCTGTCAAGCATTATCATTTTTTTCGGATTGGCTCCGGCATTAAAAAGAATTTTTGCGATGGCCATAGCGGCCGAACCGGCGCCATTAATAACAATTTTAATTTCCTTAATGTCCTTTTTTACAATTTTCAAAGCGTTTTTGAGAGCGGCCAAAACTACAACCGCTGTTCCATGCTGATCGTCATGAAAAACCGGAATGGAAAGTTCCGCTTTCAATCTTTCTTCTATTTCAAAACATCTTGGAGCCGAAATATCCTCTAAATTTATTCCGCCAAAACCTACTGAAATAGCTTTAACGATTTTAATAATTTCTTCCGTATCCTGCGTCGCCAAACATATAGGATAAGCGTCCACTCCGCCAAATTCTTTAAACAAAATGGCTTTGCCTTCCATTACCGGCATTGCCGCTTCCGGACCGATATTGCCAAGACCGAGAACAGCCGAACCGTCGGAAACAACCGCAACCGAATTGCCTTTAATGGTGTGCGTCCAAAGATTTTTTTTGTCCGCTTCTATCAATTTACAAACCGCCGCCACGCCCGGAGTGTAAGCCACAGAAAGTTGTTCGCGATTTTTAACCGGCATTTTTGATTTTATTTCCAGCTTGCCCCCAAATTTTTTGTGAAGAGCAATTGATTTTTTGTTGTAGTCCATAGTTTGAAACTTACAACAAACAACCTACAACCAGATGAGGGAACCTACAACTAACCACTTACAACCAACAGCAATACGGAAACAAAATACGAATTAAGAATTTCTTATCTGGTTGTTAGTTGTTGGTGGTTAGTTGTTAGTTTCTTTTTTCTTGTTGTAAGTGGTAAGTTGTTAGTTGTTGGTTAATGGTAATCTTATGTTTTAATCCCCGCCACACTTGAAAAACTGCATACACATGGCGCTTTATGGCAAACATGGCAGTTTAAAATGAATATTTTTGCCAATTCTTTCGCAAAATCTATTTTTGCTGAATTGGCTACTCCGAAAATGCAGGAAACTAGATCAGCAATTTCTAATTTAACTTCATTGAACTGCTTTAATACGTGCTTGCCCATGAAATGCTGAACCGCTTCGTTTACTTCGCCCACCTCTTCAGCCAAGTGAACTCCCTCTTCCGCAAGCGTTCTTTTTTCTTGAGGGTAAATTTTGGAAAACATTTCTTGAAATTCCGCCAATGTTTTTGGCCGCAAAGCGTTATTTATTGAAACTTTTTTTCTCTTTGCAGGTTTTATTTTTTTGCACTGGCAAGGAATTTTACCGCAGTAAGAACAGAGCATCGGAAATCTTTTCCAAACTTCATCTTCAATATTTATATTCAGCCGGTTGGCAATGGCCGCCAGAAAAGAAAAAGATATTAGCAAATTTTTTTTAAGCTTTTCCTTGTCATCTTTTCGGATTCCTTTTAGCGCCCGCATGGCAAATCTCTGCTGGTGAGCCAAAAGATCGGACAAAGAATACAATCTGTCATCCGGCACGCGATAAACTTCGTAATTAAACTTTTGAAAATCCGCTATTGTTTGGTTTTCTTTGAATGAAGGCATAAATTAAAACTAACTGACAACCTACAACAGGACAAAAGAAACTAACAACTAACCATTTACCCTGAACACTTTTTTACTGAACGAGAGATTAGTGATAAAAAAAAGTTTAAACAAGAATTCGGTTCATTTAGTAGCTTAATTAATATCGGTGAAAAAGTGTATAGGGCGAGCAACTAACAACAAGAGAAAATAAAAAAACAAAAAATTCTGCGAAATATTTCCCCGCATTTTCTGGTTGTAGGTTGTTAGTTGTCGGTGGTAAGTTTTTTCATAAATCCAAATTCCTCACAATACTCGCGTTTATAATCGGACTGTCGGATTCTTGTATACTTCCATACAATCTTATAGTATCGCCCACCACAAAACGGGACAAAACTACTGTTTTCCTTTTATTATTCCAAACATCCGAACCGGCCTGCAAATTTACCGTGTAATCAACTCCTTCTATTGTTGCAATAAATGTAGCAGGCAAGGAATTTCCAGGAGACGTTTTGAGAACACCTTGAAAGTTTCTCGATTTGAAAGTGTTCATGTTTACGTAAACAACCATACTGGTGGCATTTATTGTATTATTTCCGTGATTAAAAACGCCTACAATTTTGGAAACCTTGTCTCCGATATGCACAGAGGAAAGATTTATCATTCGGCTTCCTTTTATAATGACTGTGGACGTACCAACATTGACGTTGATAATTCCCTGAAATTGCGTATTAAGGAGAAACCCGGGCGTTGATGTTCCAAAACTGTTTACTGTTCCGGAAAATTCATCCATTTCTTTTTGGTCGGACAAATCTCTGATTTTTGACGCTTTGACAATAAAACTGTCCGAACCGGATTCTATTTCGCCGTCTATATTAAGATAATCGCCCGGATTTATTTCGGTCGGACTCATTATGGCTCCAAAACGGCGCACAACCTCGGCGCCCGGCGCAGTTTTTACCAAAATTCTGATATATGACTCGCTCCAAATAAGGCGAACATAATAAGACGTTCCCGCCTTTTGCATAACTTTGGCGCCTTGGACTGAAACCTTGCCAGTTTTGTCTATATGCACTTCCGGAATAGTGTCAACCTGGCTGAACACAGTGATAGGAGTTTGGTTCTGCGCTCTCGTTGCAAACAATGGCACAAAAACTAAAACGAAAGCCAAAACCGCCGCAAATTTGATTTTATTCATAAATTTTAATATTTGTAGGATTTATTCGTTTGGTATTTAATTCCTCCTTTCCTAAAGGAGGCCCGCCCGACTGAACAAATGAATTCTTATTCAGTCGTTCGGGCGGGTGCCTTGTAACCAAGGCGGAGGATTTTAAAATTCCTCCTTGTCAGAACCATGTGTTTCTTACAGAAACTGTCCACTCATTTGATTTTTTATTTCATTATCATTCATAAAAAATCTAAATGAGTCTTGCGAAGTGAAGACTTTCACTTCTCACCCCTTAAAAAAGGGAGAATCGTGAACCAAACATTAAGTCCTAGTTTATTGTTCAATTTAAGATACCACTCAACTCCACAATAGTCCAGAATTAAAGGTGGAAAATAAAATAGAAAATTTAGTAGAGAATTCACCCTGTGAAATAAAAATTCTGAAGGAATTTTTAAGATTTTCAATGAGAAAATCTTTTTCACAGGGCGGATAGAGAATTGTTAGAGAATTAAGTAGAAAATTGACAGAAAATTTATAGAAAATTATTTATCCAATATCGGCGGTCACTGATACTGGATAAATAGCCATAAAAATTTCCTTTTATTTCCAACGTTTAAATATTTTTAAGGTACTCTAACGATGTATACTATCTTTAGCTATAGGAGTAAGATAGTATACATTGAAATATAGAAATCTGGATCAAGAAAACAAAAAAACAGCCCGACAAAATGTCGAACTGTTTTGAGTTGTCCGCCAAATTCGCCACGGCGAATTTGGCGGAATGAAAGATCAAACCTTCGCCTTCAGAGGAACCTGAATTGCCAGACGAGCGCCCCTGCTGCCACGCTCGTAGCCCGGATCGGACCAGCTGAACCTGGCCCTGCAATAGCCCAGATACCAATCGCCACACGCGACGCGGCCATCGGGGAGCCGATCTTTCGGGAACCAGGTAATGGTTTTCGGATCAAGGTACCATTCGGTAGTTTTGTGGTAAAAAGCCATCGCCAAACCATAACCCCTGAGGTTTAGGAATGGCTTTTTTGTCTTTCTAAGACGGTTTGGTGAAAGTCCCATAGTGTCTTTGTCCGGACGTTCGGAATTATTGATCAGGAAAAGCTGATGTTTGTCCGAGGCCTCGGAATTGGCGCATTTCATCACATCAACTTCTTCCAATGGATTGAGGCCTAGCTTTTTCAGAAGCTCACAGACATTTCGGTTGTCTGTTCCAACCGGTACAAACACCGGCAGGACAGATTCCCAAGGAACTGTTTCCGGAAGTTCAAAAATTCCCGCGAGCATTACGTTAAGACCGAAGTATTTTTTAGCAAAGGCTTCGGCTTCGGCGAGCTGAATGAAAAGATCTGTTTCGCCGATTTTGAAGCCGGTGATAGCCTCCACCGCCTTTTGCTCGCGAATATTTTCCGGCAAACGATTGGCGAAACGCGCCAAACCGGCGGGAATTTCAGCTAAGTGTTTTTCCCAATATTCCAACTCCTCAAGTGTAAACACTCGCACAAGGTTGGAAGAAATTTTTTGTCCGAGGTCATATCCCCGGACAACCAGTTTGGAGTCGCCCGATTCAATCAAGGTTGTGCTTTTCATAAGCTTTTCCTTTCTTTTTTGTTCATTTTTCTAGGTGCACTTTCCATACATATAATACATAATATAATATTCTTGTCAACCGTAACGTCATTTTGTAATTTTATAAACGATCGTTTATATAATTACAAAAGAGCAACAATATGGCTTAAAGTATGAGCAAAATTATAAATGGGAAATTAGCAGATAATTTATAAAAAAGGTAATGTAGCAAATATCCGCGACCGCGGATATTTGCTACATCAGCATAAAAATTTCTACTTATTTTCAGTATACTTTCCATACACTTTCCATCAATTTTCTTTTTAGAAATGAAAATCTTTTGTTTTTCTGTCATAATTGACCAAATAAAATGGAAAACCATAAAAGCGACCGAGAATTGGTCACGAAATATTTAAATAACGATGAAGAAGCGATTTCAGTCCTTGTTAATCGCCATATTAAAGCTATTTATAACTTTGCTTACCGGCTCTCCAGAAACAAATTGGATGCCGAAGATATCGCTCAAGAAACTTTTTTAAAAGCTTGGCGCAATTTGCGCAAGTTTAATCCGGACCAAAATTTCAAATCTTGGCTTATGGTAATAGCGCGAAATACCGCCATAGATTTTTTGAGAAAAAAGAAAAATATTCCTTTCTCCAATTTTGAAAACGACGAAAGCGATAATGCTTTGGTTGAAAATTTATCAGATCCGCTTCCCCTTCCGGACGAACTCGCTTCAAAAGCGGAAGATGCCAGCCAGCTGAACGAGACTATAAATAAATTACCTGTTCAAATGCGCGAGACCCTTTTACTCCGTTTGAATGAAAATTTCACATTTGAAGAAATATCCGACATTTTAAAAAGGCCGATGAACACGGTTAAAAGCGATTACAGAAGGGCGCTGATACGGCTGAAAGAAATGCTGGATATAGGCAGGTGATATAGTCGCATAGTTTTCACAACGATAGTTTTAGAACAATTTAAAAAATCCAAATTACAAATTTCAAATGTCAAATTAATGTCAAAATCCCAATTAAGTCATTTGGATTTTTGATTTGATTTGACATTTGTTATTTGGATTTTCGGGGTATTGCACCAATCTTAGCCATATAATCGTATTTAAATCTATGAAAAACAGGGGTGTGTCATTCGTAAAAATGAGCCAAATTAATCCTCCGGAAAATTTGGCCGAAAAGATTGTTCTCTGTATCAATCTTAAAAAGAAACAGGTTGCCAAAACCCGCTTGGCTTTTGGCGGAATTTTTGCCTTGTTTTCTTTCGGCGCCATTATTCCGGTTTCGCAATATGTTTTTTCGGGTTTTATGAACTCCGGTTTTTTCCAGTATTTTTCCCTTTTCTTTTCGGATATCGGATCAATGATGCCAATGTGGAAAAATTTCGCGCTTTCAATGGCCGAATCCCTGCCGGCATTTGAACTTATGGCATTTCTTTTAGTCGTTTTGATTCTTATGGCATCGATTCGCTTAATTAGCAATAATTTTAAGATGGTTTATAAATTAGGATACTGACAACCCACAACTTACAACCTACAACCAGAAAAAACGAAGAAGTGTTTCTAATTTTTTAATTTTCTTGTTGTTAGTTGTTAGTGGTTAGTTGTAAGTTAATAATATGAATGATAATTTTTTCAAATCAAAAACTTTTTTAAGAATTTTGTACGGCATCGGCATCGCCGCCGCCGTTCTTTTGGTTTTTAACGCCGGAATGATTGTCGGCTTCAGGAAAGCTTCTTTTTCCTATAACTTCGGCGAAAATTATTATCGCGCTTTCGGACATGGCGAAATGAAAATTCCGAACGGCATTCCCGGATTTCTTTTTGACGATCTTTCCGGAGCGCACGGCGCGGCCGGCAAAATCATAAAGGTAAGCCTGCCAACTTTTATCATTGAAGATAAGAACAATGTTGAAAAAGTAATCCGCTTAAACGACGACTCAACCATAAAACTTTTCAGAAATAACGTAGGATCAACAAGTATCAGTGTTGGAAATTTCGCGGTTGTAATCGGCTCGCCAAATGATAAATCAGAAATAGACGCAAGTTTTGTCAGGATTTTGCCTCCGCCGCCGGATATATCAACCTCCAGCCCAAGTCAAAATAATATTAAAAAATAATAGTTTTAGGACTTCCCCGTTTGGTCTTAATTCTCCCTTTTTTAAAGGGTGAGAAGCGACTTACGGAAGCTTCGCAAGACTCATTTAGATTTTTTATGAATGACAATGAAATAAAAAATCAAATGAGTAGACAGCTTCTGTAAGAAGTGGCTGGTATTCCAGCCGAGGGATTTTAAAATCCTCTGGCCTTGCCCCGTTACCAATTTTACCGAACTAACAATTCAACAACCAAACAAACATAAGTGGCAAATAATGTTTGTATCATCCTGAACGCAAACTCTGTGAAATTGGTAACGGGGCTAGATTACAAGGCACCCGCCCGAACGACTGAATAAGAATTCATTTGTTCCCCGCCAGAATGACTCTGTCGGGCTGGAGTCGGGCGGGCCTCCTTTAGGAAAGGAGGAATTAAATACCATGCGCATAAATCTTAAGTTTAAATAATTATGAACAAGACATCTAATGTATTTCAAAACTCAAAAAAATTTGCTTCCAAACATAAATTTTTGAGCTTTTGCGCCATAATTATCGTAATAATTTTAGGATATTACGGATTCAAAACGTTCTTTGGGAGCAATTCGCCAACGACATATTTTGTTGATACTGTAAAAAAAGGGACGATCATTTCTTCCGTGTCCGGAAGCGGCCAACTTTCCGCCACAACTCAAATAGACATCAAAGCCAAAGTGTCCGGAGAAGTGGTTTATGTAGGAGTTAACGCCGGAGATCCGGTTTATGTCGGCCAGACAATAATGAAATTGGACGACACGGACGCGCAAGCCGCCGCAACGGCAGCCGAACAGTCGCTTGAAGCGTCAAAACTGCAATATAAAAAAGATTCGGCCCAAGCGCCAATTGATTATCAAAAATTACAGGACTCGCTTGATAACGCAAACACTGATCTTCAAACCGCTTACAATGACGCTTTCAATTCCCTTTCAAACACTTATCTTGATATTCCGGCTGCAATTACCGGAGTGCAAAATGCCCTTTTCGGATATGATTTGAGCTCGTCAAACAGCCAATGGAACGTTGACGTTCTTTCAAACATTCCTTACGGCAACGACACCGAAAAAACCAAAATGAGCTTGGTGGCAAAAAGCGCAAAAGACGATTACGCCATTGCCAGAACAAAATATGACGCGAGCATTATTGATTATAAAAAAATTTCGCGCGGTTCGGCGCAAGGCGACATTGACTCTATTTTGACCGAATCAATAGATACTGCCACCGCCATCGCTCAAGCCTTGCAAAGCGAGCTTAATTTGTTTAGCACCGCGACAGATATCGCCACTACATATAATAGAAAGCTCGGAAGCCCGGTTAACACAATGCAGACAAGCGCCAGAAGCTATCTTTCAACCACAAACAGCGATTTGAGCGCCTTGCTTTCACAGAAAAAAAATATTGACGCCGACAAAGCGACTATAAAATCTGACGAGCAAAATATCACTCTGATGCAGGTTGGAAATACAGACGGCGCAAATCCTATAAGCCTTCAAATATCAAAAAATAATTTGGATAAATCGACAGAAAGTTTGAGACAGCAGAAAACGGCACTTCTTGATTATACGATTACCGCTCCTTTTAGCGGAATAATTTCAGCCGTCAATTTTAAAAAGAATGAGATAGCGAGCGGAGCGGTGGCAAACATCATCACTAACCAGCAAGTCGCAAAATTGAGCTTGAATGAAGTTGATACCGCCAAAATCAAAATTGGTGATAAAGTGATTCTTACTTTTGACGCAATTGACGGACTTTCGCTTACCGGTTCGGTTACTGACATTGATACTGTTGGGACAGTTTCTCAGGGCGTTGTCAGCTATACAGTTACAATCGGTTTGGATTCTCAAGACAAGCGGGCAAAACCGGGAATGACTGCGAATGCGTCAATTCAAACAGAAGTTCACCAAGATGTTTTGATCGTGCCTTCAAGTGCCGTTAAAACCAAAAGCGGACAAAGTTATGTTCAGGTTTTTGATCCGCCGCTTTCTTCCACCGTAGCCAATCAAGGCATAACATCCGACATCGCGCCAATTCAAATTCCTGTGACAATAGGCATATCGGATGATACAAATGTTGAAATTCTTTCGGGACTTACCGAAGGCGAACAAATTGTCACAAAGACTTCCACAGGCGCAGCCGCTGCCGCAGCCAGGACAACAACTACAAGCTTGTTTGGCGGCGGAGGCGCGAGAGCAGGCGGAGCGGTGGGAGGAGTGAGAATACCGTAAGAAACTAACAACCTACAACTTACCACTTACAACCAGAAAAGAAATTCTTAATTTGTATTTTTTTTCCGTCTTGTTGTCAGTTGTTGGTGGTTAGTTGTCAGTTTCTTTTGTCTTGTTGTAGGTTGTAAGTTGTAGGTTGTAAGTTCATTCTCATGATTGAAATCAAAAACATTAAAAAAACATACGGCGAGGGAGAAACCGCCTTTGAAGCGCTTAAGGGCGTGTCTTTCCAAGTAAACGACGGAGAATTTGTGGCGATTATGGGACCATCCGGATCCGGCAAATCAACCTTGATGCATATTCTCGGCTGTCTGGACACGCCTACTTCCGGCACATATTTTCTTGACGGCAAAAATGTTTCCACGCTGGACGACGAAGAATTGGCGGAAATCAGAAAAAATAAAATAGGTTTTGTTTTCCAAGCTTTTAATCTTCTGCCCAGAACAACGGTCATTAGAAACGTTATGCTTCCTCTAATCTATGCCGGAGTCGGCAGAGAAGAACGACTGGAACGTTCCATAGCGGCGCTTCAAGCCACAGGACTTTCGGAAACTCATTTTGACCATCATTCAAATGAACTGTCCGGCGGACAAATCCAGCGCGTAGCAATTGCCAGAGCCTTGGTCAATAATCCAACCTTAATTCTTGCCGATGAACCGACCGGAAATTTGGACACAAAGACCGGTGAGCTTGTCCTCGGCACTTTTCAAAAATTAAACGCGGAGAACGGTCGAACCATTATTTTGATCACTCACGAACCGGACGTCGCCGAACACGCCAAAAGAATCATTCACATCAAAGACGGCATGATAATAAGCGACAACAAGGAGCATAAGAGAAGGATTATAAAATAATGTAAAATTAAAATATCAAAATTTAAAATGACAATTCAAAATTTTAAAATGATAAGATTTTGCGAATTTTTGTCCGCCGCGGCGGACAAAAATTCGCTCCATAATTTTGCATTTTGATTTTTTAACTTTAAATTAATTAGTATGTCTCTACTCGATTTCATCCAAGAAACCCGAATAGCCATTTCAGCCAACAAGGTCAGATCCGGACTGACTATTCTTGGTATTGTCATTGGAATTTCTTCAGTCATCGCAATGATCTCAATCGGCACGGCGGCTTCAAGTTCCATTTCTACAACCATTGAATCGCTCGGATCAAACCTTATCCAAATCACTCCCGGCGCTCAAAGAAATCAGGGTTTTCAAGCCAGCGCGGGACGAGGATCGGCTAGGACTTTAATTGCGGAAGATGCAGACACTATAACCGCAAATGTCTCCGGTATCAATGCAGTCGCTTATGAAGTTTCCGGAAGATATCAAATTACGGCAAAAGGCACCAACACCAATACTACCGTAGACGGCGTTACCAGCAATTATACCGATGTTCGAAATGTCGCCGTTTCGGATGGAGTTTTCATTAGCGATTCTCAAATTGAATCTTACGCAAAAGTTGCCGTGCTTGGTCCGACGACAATGACAGATTTGTTCGGCACGGATGCCGACGCCGCCAGTGTCATCGGGCAATCCATAAGAATAAAAGGTATGGAGTTTAAAGTGATTGGCGTAACTGCAAGCAAAGGAGGGTCCGGCTTCGGTGGAAACAGAGACGACATTATTTATATTCC
>Ga0172379_10004517_pt1 | contig 20458 bp, 16 predicted proteins | sample GrowelOW334metaG_FD_119756 | JGI IMG/M metagenome (GOLD analysis project Ga0172379, IMG submission 119756) | Groundwater microbial communities from an aquifer near a municipal landfill in Southern Ontario, Canada - Groundwater well OW334 metaG | ecosystem: Environmental > Aquatic > Deep...
GGGACGATGATGCGCATGGCCACAAGATCGTATACGCGATTGGGATCACGATCGTATTTCTGAAGTTTACGATACAGACTGTAGAGGTGCTTGACCCGCGAGTCGATATTAATGATTTTAATACCAGCTAGAAGAACTCGTTTTTTAACTTCCGGCATAATCTCATCAATATATTTCTTACGGTTAATCCGTTTATCTTGCATTTGCTTCATTAACCAATCATATTCTTCTGGTTCGGCGTATTTAAAGGCGAGATCCTCGAGCTCACCTTTCAAGTCTCCCATACCGAGACGATCGGCTATCGGTGCATATATTTCCATTGTCTCCTTCGCAATTCTTTTTTGATCCTCTGGTGGCATGAATTCCAGCGTGCTTATATTATGCAAGCGATCGGCAAGCTTTATGATAATGACGCGAATATCATCGGCCATAGCAAAAAACATTTTCTTGAGTGAGGCCGTGTGGGTGGGATCTTCAAGGTTTCCGGTGCGTCCAATTTTTCTAAGTTTGGTTACTCCTTCAACGAGTGTAGCAATTTCTTTACCAAAGTCATTTCCAATCTTATCAATAGTGAAATTCGTATCTTCGGCTACATCGTGGAGAATAGCGGCAATAATTGTTGGTGCGTCTAGGTTCCATTCAGACAATTTTTCGGCGACCTTTAACGGATGAGTGATGTAGTCTTCGCCGGATTTTCTCTTCTGGCCGAAATGTGCCCTCTCCGCGTAATCAAAAGCAAGGAGAACTGCATCCTTCTCTTGTTTAGTGAGCCTGGGGTTCGACAGTATTTTTTGAATGATATCTATCATCCAACGTAGAGTTATTCCTTATCTTCTTTATCTTCGATAGCTTGTTCCCATTCATGATCATCTTTTTCTTTTTCCGCGACCTTGTCAGCTTTTTCGAGGGCAGGATTCTTTAATATCTTCTTAGTATTCTTACATTTTGGATAATTAGCGCAGGCTATGAACTTGCCGAAACGGCCTTTTCTGAATACCATCTTGCCACCATCTTTGTCGCAGATTTCACCTGTTTCTTCGTCTGGTTCCTTATCTTTCTTGTCTTTGAGTATGTTTTTACAAGCAGGGAAATTCGAGCAGGCGGCAAACCGACCGAAGCGACCCATTTTATAAATCATCTTACTTCCGCATTTTTCGCAATTAACACCAACATCCTCAATGTTGGTAACTTCTTCTTTGGTAACTTCCTCGTATTTTTCTTTTAAGTTTTTATCGAATGGCATATAGAATTCATTAATTACGGGCACCCATTTCATTTCACCGAGAGCTATTGCGTCGAGTTCCTCCTCCATCTTAGACGTAAATTTAATATCCACAATGTTGGGAAAGTGCGTAACTAAAACATCGTTGACCATGATGCCTATTTCGGTCGGGTGAAAATATCGTGATGGGTCCTTAGTGGCATAATTGCGGGCGACTATAGTTGATATAATTGGCGCATAGGTTGACGGTCGGCCGATGCCTTCTTTTTCCAAAATCTTAATAAGAGAAGCCTCATTAAACCTGGCGGGTGGTTTGGTGAAATGTTGTTCGGGAGTTAGGCCAAGTAGGTTAAGCTCTTCGCCTTGTTTCACGACCGGCAGATTGTTCTCGGCAATTTTGACAGGATAAATTTTCAGGAAGCCATCGAATTTGATTGTCGAGCCATTAGATCTGAAATTATATTTTCCCGCCTTTATATCAATGCTCGTGGCGTCAAAAACAGCTTTAGGCATCTGGGAGGCGATAAAGCGTCGCCAAATAAGATTGTATAGTTTATATTCTTGAACCGACAGGTAATTCTTTATGCTCTCAGGCGTTCTGTGGGGGTCGCTGGCTCGCACGGCTTCATGGGCTTCTTGAGCGGATTTAGATTTAGTTTGATATTTCTTAAGTTCGTGATAATTAGCGCCGAGATTCTTAACAAGATAATCGCGAGCGCCGGCGAGCGACTCTTCGGATAGATTGACCGAGTCAGTTCTCATGTAGGTGATTAAGCCAACTGAACCCTCGTCGCCCAACTCAATACCTTCGTAAAGTCTTTGAGCAAGCATCATTGTCTGTTTGGCGGAGAAGTGTAATTTTCGTGCGGCATCCTGTTGTAGCGTGCTAGTCGTAAACGGTGGCAGGGGAGCTCGTGTTGTTTCGTTCTTCTCGACATTATCAATGATGTATTTCTGATTTTCTAGGTCAGATAATATTTTCTTGGCGGCTTCCTCGTCTTTTATCTCGAACTTATCGATTGTTTTGTCGTCTATTTTATTTAAAAACGAGTCAAATTCGCGGTCATCAGTTTTGAATTTTGCTTGAATGTCCCAGTATTCTTCTGGTTTAAATTTTTCAATCTCCCTCTCCCTCTCGACGATTAATCGAACGGCTACCGATTGGACACGGCCAGCAGAAAGACCGCGAGCAACCTTTTTCCACAAGAATGGTGATAATTTGTATCCAACTAGACGATCGAGAATGCGTCGCGCCTGCTGAGCGTCGACAAGATTCTGATCAAGTTCGCGCGGATGTTCGAGTGCGTGATTTATCGCAGTTTTTGTAATCTCGTGGAAGACGATTCTTTCGGTTTCTTTTTTTAATTTCTCGATGCCAAGGGCTTGTATTAAATGCCAGGATATGGCTTCTCCTTCGCGGTCCTCGTCTGTAGCCAGTATTATCTTATCCGCTTTCTCGGCTAGCTTCTTTAATTCTGAAACGGTTTTTCTGGATTTTGTCGGAATAACATATTTAGGCGTAAAATCATTTTCCGTATCAATACCAAGATCACCTTTGGGTAAATCCCGGATATGACCAAAAGAAGATTTGACGACATAATCTGCGCCGACAAACCGAGAAATAGTTTTGGCCTTGGTAGGCGACTCGACAATAACTAAGTTCATTAGATGTTGTTGATTATATATTTACCTGAGCCCAATTGATTAATTTTGCTCCCAATTTCCATAATTGACAAACGTGTCATTATTTTTGAGGCTTCATCCTGACAGAATTCTATAATCGTGTCAAGATCGGCAGGCCCATGAATGCCAAGGCACTCAATGATTTTTTCCTCTAATAATCCCTCGGGACTTATGGCTTTAACTTTAGCAAACTCAATTATATGTTGTGCGTATTCTTCGATGATATCGTCAGCCGAAAGAACTAATTTGGCTCCTTTCTGAATGAGTTTATTGGAGCCAATAGACTTTGGAGAAAAAATTGGGCCAGGAATTGCGAAGACATCACGGTTTTGGTCAATGGCGCAATTAGCGGTGATTAGCGATCCGCTTTTTTCGTCAGCTTCGACGATGAGAACGCCCATGGAAAGTCCGCTGATGATGCGGTTGCGCGCCGGAAAGGTAAAGACTGATGCTGGAATAGCCGATTTGTATTCCGAAAGAATCAGTCCATTATTTTGGAGTATATCCATCGATAATCGAAAATTTGTCTGTGGGGCAATGAACTTGTCTTCGATGCTCGATCCTAAAACAGCGATAGTCCTTCCGCCGTTATCAATGGTCGTTCTATGAGCGATTGCATCAATGCCAAGTGCTAATCCACTAACAACCGTAAAATTACTTTCAACCAGTCGTCGAACGATCGTCTGACATGATTCTCTGCCATATGATGTATGTTTTCTCGTGCCGACAACGCCAAAACAATCAGATTTGAGTAAATCTAAATTTCCTCGGCAATAAATTGCCTTCGGAGCAGAGGGGATGTTTTTTAATCGATGAGGGTATGTCGTGCTTGATATCTTTATCTCTACAATTTTATCGATACTCATTGATAAATATTAAACCAATAAGCACAATTCTCAAAACTTACTTTGATAAATTCCTTAATCTATGGTTATAATTAAGATATTAAGTAAGATGAATTAGTGTATTTATCAGTTATTATTCCGGCATATAACGAAGAAAAGAGAATCACCAAGACGCTAAAAGCAGTTGGAGATTTTTTATCTAAAGAGAACTACGAGCATGAAGTCATAGTTGTGAGCGATGGCTCTAAAGACAAAACTGTTCAAGTTGTCGAGGATTCTAAGGCAATAATGACCAATCTTCGGGTGATTGCTAATCGCGACAATCACGGTAAGGGTTATGTCGTTAAGCAGGGAATGCTGGAAGCCAAGGGTGATGTCAGATTATTTATGGATGCCGATAACGCCACTCCGATCGATTACATTAAAGATGCAGAAGTATGGTTAGGTGATGGCTATGATGTAGTTATTGCCTCCCTTACGGAGCCGGGAGCGAAGGTAGTCGGACATGAAATGTGGTATCGGAGGTTTCTTGGCATGATAGCTAACATAATAACTCAAATATTAGCTACTCCCGGGATATCTGATACTCAGAGGGGATTTAAGGTTTTTACATCCAGGGCAGCCGAAGATATTTTCTCGCTAACGGTTATCGATCGATGGGGATTTGATATAGAGGCGCTCGCTTTGGCTCAAAAATTCAGATATAAAATTAAGTCGATTCCCATTACTTGGAATAATGACCCTAATTCTAAAGTAAATATTTGGGCTTATCCTAAAACATTTATAGATGCGGCCAATATAAGATGGAATCTTTGGACGGGTAGATATAATAAAAAAAATAAAAATGCTTAATGAATTTCGCCAAGACATCGTAAGCGGAGAATGGGTTCTCTATGCAACCAATCGGGCCGGTGATCATGTTAGGACTGAAACCGATGATCAGCCATCGCCTATAGAAACGTGTCCATTTGAAAATCCGCAGAAAGTTGGTAATGAAAAGTCGATAATTATGTTCAATAAGGGTGAGCGCATCGAATGGTCGGAAAATTGTGACTGGACAACGCAAGTTTTACCTAATCGTTTCCCGGCGTTAGCTCATGGACGGTGCGGTGAGATGCGGATTGATGGTCCGTTCAATTCATACGATGCTAATGGGTTTCACGAGTTGGTTGTTACACGAGACCATAATCGACACTTTTCTTCATTTACCAATGAAGAGACGGTGGAAGTGTTGAAGTGTTATAAAGAGAGATTTGAGCAAATTGCTAAGGATGACTGTGGCGATTATATTTTCATTCTCCACAACCATGGCAAGAGGGCGGGAGCGTCGCAATATCATAATCATTCCCAGATTATGTCGTTGCCGATTGTGCCTCACAATGTGTTGAAAAGCATGCGTGGCGCTGAAGAATTTTTTAAAAAAAATGGACAGGAAGTTTATACGGCACTGCTTAGTTGGGAGTTGCGCGACCGTAAGAGAGTGATTTATGAAAATGAGAAATTCATTGCCCTGTGCCCGTATGTTTCGAAAAACCCATATGAGATAAAGATATTTCCGAAGAATAATCATCATGATTTTAGGCAGACTGATATTGCTGATCTTACTTATTTTGCGGACACTCTTAACAAAGTCTTGGCCAGTTTGGATAATAAATTAGGAAATCCCGATTATAATTTTTATATTAATACTCCGCCCATCTCTAATAATTCAGCAACAAATTATGAATATTATAGGTGGCACCTTGATATCTTACCGAGGGTGAGCGTTTTGGGTGGCCTGGAGTTGGGTACTAGTGTTTATGTTAATCTGATTGACCCAAATGACGCGGCTGAAACCTTAAGAATATAATGTAACTAATATACCGTAGATTGATTACGCAAATTATTTCTACAATCAGTAACTGGGCACTAAGCGTGATAGATAAGATAGGTTATGCCGGTATTTTTATCTTATCGCTTGTTGAAAGCGCCGGCATACCCGTGCCATCGGAAGTAGTTATACCGTTCTCGGGATTCCTTTCTTTCACGGGAAGATTTAATTTTTGGGCCGTCGTCGTTATCGCAACCCTAGCAAATTATGCTGGTTCGGTAATACTATATTATATTGGTAAAAGCGGTGGCCGATGGATTTTAGAAAAATATGGCAAATACATTCTCATATCTAATCACGATCTTGAGATTGGAGATATCTGGTTTCATAAACATGGTACCAAAGTTGTTTTTTGGGGGAGGTTGCTACCCATAATTAGAACTTTTATATCGCTACCGGCTGGAATTATGCGTATGAATTTCAAAAGATTTTCTATATATACGATTGCCGGGGCATTGCCGTGGAATGCCGCTTTGGCCTATGCCGGGTATGTGGCCGGGGATAATCTGGAAGTTCTTAAGAAATATTTCCACGCAGCCGACTATATCATCGCCTTCGTTATCATCGCTTCAATAATCTGGTTTATATACAAAAAGAAATGGCTAAAGATCGAAAATTAATTATTTTTAACTGGAAGGACTACATTCAGACAGAGGCGCAGGCTCGCGACATTTTGGATTCGGCAAATGATATACTCGAATCATTGTCGGATACCAGAGAACTGTCTCTGGTATTTTGTCCGAATGAAGAATTACTGTCGGGCGTAGGAGAGTTATTAAGAGAGTCACATCTTGCGCATGATTCTTCTTTGGGTTCACAGGATTTAGTTGAGCAAGAAGTAGATGGATTGAGATATGTGATTTTGGGTCATTCAAGCCGACGCTATGGCCTGCCGGATGGTGGAGGTGAGACGAGCGAGGATGTTAACGATAAGATTATTAAGACATTAGGGGCCGGACTTATCCCTGTAGTCTGTATCGGCGAGAAAGAAAAAGATATTAATGCCGAAGAATTTATTCGAGCCCAAGTATCTGCAACATTCAATGATTTATCTTGCGATCAAATCGGACGCTGTATCGTCGTGTACGAGCCTGTCTGGGCCATTACGAGCGAGGACGGATCAAGTCCGGATAATCCTGACGATGCTTCTAAAAAAATTGATTTGATAAAGAAATGTCTGAACTGCGACCAGTTGAATATCATCTATGGCGGATCAGTTAATAGTCGCAACATTGTCGACTTTTTAAATAAAGATGTAGTTGGTGGCGTATTAATAGGTAAGGCAGGTACTGTGAAGTCAGAAGTACGAGAGATTCTGCTGACGATTATTAAATCTCAAAAGAATGAAAACGATTAAAGAGATAGGCGATATTAGAAACAAGAAATTCCTATTGCGAACCGACCTAGATGTTCCCGTAATGAATGGTCAAATCACAGAAACATTTAGAATTGAGAAGCAAAAGGAGACGATTGACTACATAATTAGAAACGGTGGAAAGATTGTAATGGTTGCGCACATATCAGATATTGATTCATTCGGTCCAATTCTAGAACAGCTCGAAAAAATCATTAATTACAAGATTGAGTTCGTTAAAGATTTGAGCGGAGTTGTTCAATTTTGCAAGGATAGTCAACTGAGTATCTGTTTGCTTGATAATATTCGTAAGTTTTCCGGCGAGAAAGAAAATGATGATGTGTTCGCCAAGGAACTAGCCACGGGTTTTGATTATTATGTTAATAATGATTTTGCCGTAAGCCATCGTAATCAGGCATCAGTCGTGGCAATTACTAAATATCTGCCCTCATTTGCTGGTCTTCAATTAGTCACAGAGATTGCGTCGTTGACGCATGCCATAGATGCGCCGCGCCTTGGCAAGATTATAGTTATGGGTGGCGCAAAGACAGAGACCAAGATCCCGGTCATTAAAGCATTTCTAACGAAGGCGGATAAGATTCTTATCGGTGGTGTGATTGCTAATGATTTTCTTAAAGCAAGAGGGCTGGAAATCGGATTATCGAAAGCCGATGCCAATCCGACAAAACTATTCGCGGGTATCGAATTGGATAACGAGTCATTAATATCCCCAATCGATTTTGTGATTAATGACCAAAAAATTCTAGACATCGGTCCTAAAACGGTAGAGGAATTTGTCAAAATAATTAAAAATGCCAAAATGGTTATCTGGAATGGGCCTATGGGCCTGTTCGAAGATGATAGATTTGAGACGGGTACGAGAATTATTGCCGAAGCCGTTGCTGCCGCATCCGAGTCTATAGTTGGTGGCGGAGACACGATTTCAGCGATTGGTAAATTCGAATTATCCGGTAAATACACTTTTGTTTCTACCGGTGGCGGAGCGATGCTGGAATTTCTTTCAGGAAATGTTCTGCCGGGTATTTATGCCTTGAACAGATAGATGACTAAATTTAAAGAGAATAGAGACAATAAAAGGGAGATTAGTGTTGATAAAAAAATTATCGTTTTTTATCATAAAGATTGTACTGATGGTTTTTGTGGAGCTTGGGCTGCCTGGAAAAAATTTGGGGATGAGGCAGAATATGTTGCCTTGGATCCTAACGCTACGGCACCTGATTTAAAAGAAAAAGAGATTTACACGATTGATATGGGTTTTTCAGCCGTTGAAAACGAGAAACTGATAGCTAATAATTCAAGACTAACGACTATCGATCACCATATTAGTCGCAAAGATACGGTCCCCATGACCCAGGATTATTCATTTGATATAAATCATTCTGGCTGTGTCTTAGCGTGGAAATATTTTCATCCCAATAATCCTATTCCAAAACTTCTTCTTCAGGTAGAAGATTTCGATCTTTGGAGGTTCAACCTAGCGGGGACTAATGAGATTGTCTCATTTTTGGATTTATATGATTTTAATTTTGAAATTTACTCGGAATTAGCCAAAGATTTTGAAGATGAAAAAAAAGTAACAGAATTCATAAAAAGGGGAAGCCTGCTGTCTGAACATGAATCTAAGCAAGTAGAAAGAATAATTAATAGCGGAGCCATGCTGGCTATCTTCGAAGGCATTAAGACATATGTAGTCAATTCCAGCCTGTATAATTCTAGGATAGGTGACAGATTGTGGCGGATATTGCCGCCGATGGGAATAATTTGGAATGAGGAGGATGGAAAGAGATGCGTTTCTTTGAGATCGAACGGTGAGACTGACGTCTCGATTCTAGCTGCCAAACATGGTGGTGGAGGACATAAGGCATCTGCAGGATTTACCTTTGCTCTAGACGAGAAACCCCCATGGGAATATATTAATGAATAATAATATGGAAAAAGTGATTATACATACAGACGGTGGATCAAGAGGTAATCCGGGACCGTCGGCGATTGGTGTTGTTGTTGAGGGTTTGGGCGAGAAGAAAGAATATGCCGAATTTCTCGGACATAAGACAAACAACGATGCTGAATATGAAGCGGTAATTTTCGCCCTGAAGAAAGTTAAGGGTTTGGTTGGTAGTGATAAGTGTAAAATGCTTGAGGTCAAATTTTATTTAGATAGCGAATTGGTAGTGAAGCAGTTAAATGGAGAATATAAAGTTAAGGAATTAAACATTCAGGACTATTTCATTCAAATTTGGAATCTGAGAATGGATTTCGGGAAAACTACGTTTAATCACATTCCGCGCGAGAAGAACGCTGAAGCAGACAGGTTGGTCAACATAAAACTGGATGAAGACGGCAGTCGCTTACAGATATAATTAATAATCTTGTCAGGTCCCGCAAAAGCGGGACCTGACTTTACTTATAAAAAATGCGGTGTATAATATAGCAGTCAGATGAAAGGAGGTCCTAGATGGGTAAAGGCAGGCTGGATTTGGGTCCTTTCGGGCTGTATGGTTATTTGAAAAATATACTTATGGCAGAGGTTGGTGGCGCGGTGACCTATCCTGAGATGGCGTCCTGGGTGACAGCACGTCTGAAGACTCATGGTCACAAGCCAGTAACCGATCAGGCAATTAGATTCGTCGTAGATCGAATGGTTGCAAGTGGTCTATTGGAATTAATTTCGAAATTTAATAGAGCAGAGAAAAGACCAGCTCGCTATCGCATTAATCCAATAATGGCCAAAGAGGACGTTGTTATCACGAAAAAAGTAGCCACTACGCGCGGTGTTGGCCGAAGCCAGAAGGCCAAAGGCACTCAAGTTTCTTTAGCCCTCGATAGTATTGATATTGGAGTTAATGCCTTGGTTGAAGAGTTCAGGGCTAAAATCATTTCAGAAAAAATGCCAGTTATTGTTGCCAAAATTAGAAATGAGCAAGAATCGGCGATTACATTATTGTCTGAGCGGATTACTGCATTGAAAAAAATGGCAGATGACTTAGATAGTAAGGCCTACCTAAAGTCTGTAGGACAGGAAAAAAGAGCCGACGCATTTCTCAAAAGAGCTGAAACAGCGTTTAAGCACGCTGAAGAAATCAGGAGACGGGCATCAGCCAAAGTTACCAGGCTTGATAGGTTAAGTGGGAATATAGCCAAAGATATCAAGTCACGTATTGCCGAGATTGAATTAGCAAAGGCGGAGATTAGCAGGATTGGTTGTACGGATTGTAATATCGAAAGGCGCCGACTTCGCGAAATCAGTGATAAATTGAGACAGGAAACGCAGGCGTCTATTAGAAAGGTGCGCACTGGTGATACCGCTGTGCATGTGACTGGTCGAGACGAGCTACCTAATTAGCAATATGCATAGTATGAGGGCAAAAGCCCTCTTTTTTTATTCAGAAAAGTGTGTTATAATACACTCGGCTCTGTAAACTAGGCAATTACTCTCATCGCAAGGTGGGAGAGGAAAGTCCGAGCACTACTCCGCGAGCGTAAGCGAGCGGATAAAACGGTAGCGGGTAACGCCCGTCATACGTGAGTATAGAGGTGCGAGCAGAGACGCCGAGATGCGAAAGCATCGAGGCGCCCTCCGAAGCTTTATGCGAAGGAGGGCGAGCGTAGCTATAAAATGTGGTCCTCCGTCGCCAAAGGCTCTGGAGGATCTTCGCCAAAAGCTACGATGAAACGGCTAAATCCTTACTGGGGTGCAAGATCAGCGTCCTTCGACAAGCTCAGGACAAGTTTTCTGAACTTGGAGAGGTTCGAAAAGTTAGATCGCTTGAGCCAAATGGTAACATTTGGCCTAGATAAATGATTGTCCTCCGGCAGTTGCCGGAACAGAACTCGGCTTATTGTTTACAGGGCCACCTAAAATCCCCGCTACGGCGGGGATTTTAGGTGGCTAAACGATGATTGTAATAAAGCTCTAATTATGCTAATTTGGCCTCGAGAATTATGAAAAAAGCAGACTTATATTTCAATGTTGCTCGGTTACCAGTTGATTTTCTAATGCTGATTCTGGCTGGTACAACGACCTATCTTTTGAGAACGAGAATTTTGTCGATTTTTAGGCCGGTTCTTTTTAGTTTTAATTTACCGCTTTCTGAGTATATCTATCTGGTTTTATTTGTGGCGATGCTTTTTATAGCCGCTTACGCTCTCTCGGGATTGTATTCAATGCATCAGAAAATTGGGCGAATGGAGGAATTTTCCAAGATAGTTGTAGCTTCGTCCGGTGGTATCATGGCGGTTATAGTTTTCATTTTTTTAAGACAAGAGCTTTTTAATTCCAGGTTCTTGCTTTTAGGCGGATACCTATTGGCAATATTATTTGTCTATATCGGCCGTTTAATTATTCGGATGGCGCAGAGAATCTCAGTCGCTAATTATAATTTTGGCATACATCGCCTAGTAATTATTGGTCACGATAAAGTAGCCAATCAGATTGGTGAGACTATCAGGAATAATCCAGCGTTTGGTTATCGCATTGTGGCAGAATTGCAGAATCCCGATATTATTGATCTTGCCGATGTCAAAGATATTGATGAGATAATTCTGACTGATTCTAATTATTCATCGGAAAAGATACTCGAGCTAATTGATTATTGTCACGAACATCATATAGTATTTAAATTTGTTCCTAATCTTTACCAGACATTGACGTCTAATTTTAGTCTTGATGTGCTTGGTGATTATCCGATTATAGAACTTAAGAGAACTCCCATGGACGGTTGGGGCAAAGTTGCCAAGCGTCTCATTGATATTCTTTGTGGTGTCTTCGGTATCATAATTACGTCGCCAATTTTTTTGATTGTGGCTTTCTGTATCAAGTGGGAGACTGCCGGTCCCGTTTTTGTGAATCTAAAAAGAATCAGCAAGAATCGCCAATTTGATTTGTATAAATTCAGATCGATGATACGCAACGCGGAAGAATTAAAACCGTTGTTGTCCGACTTAAACGAAAGAGGTGATGGCCCGTTATTCAAAATGAAACATGACCCGCGAGTTACAAAAGTTGGTGGTATCATCAGAAAATATCGTATCGACGAAATCCCACAGTTCTGGAATATCCTGAAAGGTGATATTAGCCTTGTTGGACCGAGGCCGCATCAGCCTGACGAGATAAGTAAGTATGAGAAGCATCACAAAAAAGTATTGGCTATTAAAGCCGGTGCGACCGGCTTAGCGCAGGTTTCTGGCAGTTCCGATTTGCCATTCGAGAAAGAAGTCGCTCTTGATGTATTTTATATTGAAAATTGGTCCATCATTATGGACTTTAAAATAATAATCAGGACTGTCTTTAAAATTTTTACAGATCGTACCGCAGTATAAGGACCTGAAATTGAATTCCCAAGAGTACCGAACACAGACTAACTCCGCCTAGCCACTCTGAATGGTACGGCAGTAACTCTTACTAGAGTTCTGCCTAGTGCTCGCGCCAGTCGCGCTGTGCAATCCCATTCAGAATGACTAGGCTGCGTTATTCAATGATTTTGCAAGCGAACACAAACCATCTCTTAAAGAGCTTGCGCAGGCATTATTAGCATCTCATTACTGCCGGTAGGCAGTATAAAGATAGGTTTCGCTAGTCTTACTAGCGATAATAATGCCGAGCATGCAGGTAGTCGAGCCCGCTGGGGTGAGAACTATCGGTCTGATAAGAGATGGTTTGTGGGAGCGGATTAGCATCAATGTGAAATACGAAATATGAAAATTGCTTTTGTTCATGAATATCTGAATCAATTTGGTGGAGCCGAGAGAATGCTGCAGGTTTTGTGTTCAATTTTCCCAAATGCGCCAATCTATACCTTGATGTACGATAGAGATGCGACGGGTGGGATATTTGACGGCAAGGAAATACGCACATCATTTTTGCAGAAATTTCCGTTTGCCAAGAAACACCATTACGCCTTTCCTCTGTTCATGCCCATGGCAATCGAGCAGTTTGATTTTTCGGAATTCGACGTGGTTTTATCAATATCGGCATCTTTTGCAAAAGGTATAATTACAAAACCTTCAACGCGACATATATGCTATTGCCTGACCCCAACGAGATTTTTATGGGACAATAGCCAGAAATTTGTCGATAGTTTTGGATATCCATCCATAATAAAGAAATTAATACCGCCGTTTATAACTTATTTGAGAATATGGGATAGGGAAGCAGCGTTTAGGGTTGACGAGTTCTGGTCAATATCTAATTTCGTAAAAGAAAGAGTGAAGAAATACTATAATGCCGATTCCCGTGTAATATATCCTCCGGTTAATGTGGCAAAATTCCACATCTCAGATAAGCAAGGTGATTACTACCTCATGGTTGGTCGGCTGGTTTCATACAAACGTTTTGATTTGGCCATAAAAGTGTTCAATAAACTGGGCCACAAACTAATAATCGTAGGCGTCGGACCAGAAATGAAACGACTAAAAAGAATAGCTGAAAATAATATCAAATTTTTAGGGTTAATTTTCGATGAAGAACTGGCAAAACAATATGCCGGTTGTCGGGCGTTAATTTTCCCTCAAGAAGAGGATTTCGGTATTGTGCCGTTAGAGGCCATGGCTTCCGGTAGGCCAGTAATCGCGTTCAATGGTGGCGGAGCGTCGGAGACGATTATTCCCGGCAAGACGGGCATATTCTTTAATGAGCAAAGTGAGGAATCTTTGACGGAAGCAATTCGCAGTTTTAATATTGATAAATTTAGTCCGCGCGACTGTCGCCTGCAAGCTGAGAAATTCGATATATCAAGATTTAAAGAAGCTATCGCATCGGCAATTAAAAGATAATCATGACCATAGGAATTGATATCAGAATGCTTGCCAGCAATCAGAAGAGTGGCATCGAAGAATATGTCGAGAATCTACTCGCGCATATGTTGCCGGCGAACCCGCAAATAAGGTTCAAATTATTCTATTCTTCTTTTCGAAAACCTCTGCCCCAATATGATTGGGTTAAGCTGAAAAATGTTACTTTATACAATTATAAGATACCGAATAATATATTATTTATTGCCGGCAGACTATTTGGCTGGCCAAAAATAGATAGAATGATTGACGGTGTCGATATCTTTTTTTCGCCTCATTTTTTCTTGGCGCCGTTAAGTAAAAATTGTCGGCGGGTGACGACGATTCACGATTTATCTTTCGACATATTCCCTGAGTATTTTTCGTTCAGGCAAAAATTGTGGCATAAATTTGAGATGACGCCTGCGAAGCAGGCGCGTTTGTCTGACAAAATTATCGCCGTTTCAGAATCAACTAAGGAAGATTTATCTCGCTACTATGACATTGATCCCGCGAAAGTTGAGATTGTTTATTCGGGAATATCCACTGATTTAACGAGACCGACGACAGATGAGCTTGATAATTTTAGGAGAAAAAACAATTTGCCAGAACAATTTATGCTTTTTCTTGGCAAGCTTGAACCACGCAAGAATGTATCGGCATTAGTCCGAGCATTTGATATATTAAAAAAAGATTCGGCATACGATAATATGCATTTGATTATCGCTGGCTCAAAGGGCTGGTTGTGCGATGAATTGAATGAAGTGATAAGACTATCGCCATTTGCCAGCGATATCATCGTAGTTGGACACGTGAAAGATGCAGATAGAAAATATTATTACAGTCTGGCTTCGGTTTTCGTCTATCCTTCATTTTTTGAAGGTTTTGGATTCCCGCCATTAGAAGCGATGGCTTGTAGCACGCCCGTCATAACTTCCAATCGCTCGTCGTTGGGGGAAGTCGTCGGCAATTTCGGTATTTGCATCAATCCTGACAATATCGCGGAAATTTCACATTGGACGGGAGAATTAATCGATAATAAAGAGCTCAGAATTCGTATGGTTGAGGGTGGTCTAAGACATTCTCGGACGTTTTACTGGTCTACAACTGCTCGGAAGACTCTAGATATAATTATCAACGCCTAAGAAGCGTCTAATTGTTATATAATTAGTCTAGATGCCCCGCGATGAGCATAAAATAATTGGGGCGATATTTGATGTGAAACCCGTAGATAAAAACGGGCTGGTTGATTTTGATAAAATCAACGATGTAGAACCGGTTTTGTGTCTAAAAGAAACGAGAAGAGATTCCCAATCCTTGGCGGATTCTTGGCAAGACAATAACGGCGGTCAGATTGAAATTCGTGTCGTAAAATTTGGGGATGCCGGCGTAGACAAATCCGTCTCGGAGAATGATGAAAACAATGCGGTTAGAAGCAAGGCCTCTTATGTAACAGAATTAGAGAAAGTGCTTGGAGAAAACCTCGATACGTCTGGTGAGCTTTCTAGTGTCGGTGCTGTTATGTCTGATCGAAGTGTAATATCGAGGCCGAGGATACGACCAATTTCTTCAAATCAAAGAAAGGCGGAGACTATTGTTGGCGCCTTAAGTCACGAGAACGTCGCCCACGCAAGAATTATTGCTGAGATAGGCAAGCGTTCGTTGCCTGAAACTAAGTTTATACAGAAAGCAGAATCAAGTCGCGAAAAAGTTACTCTGACGAACAACATACAGCCGGGCGATATGCGAAAAGCTGAAATTGATCTCTACCTCGGGCATTTATATAAAAATAAAGTCAGCCGTTCGGCCCGCCTAATCAATAGCCAGCCGGTACCGATATTATCCAAAATAAGTAAAATCATTAAGACCAAGAAGTTTTATGTGATTGTCGTTGCTATACTCGCAATAGGCGCGTTGGCCTATTCCAGTCTCGGTTTGAAGAATCAGATTATGACTGACGGCAATTCAGCGGTCCAAAATTTAGAAGAAGCAAAACGAAAAATCGAAAACATGGATTTCATTGGCGCGTCCGGAAGTTTTTCAAAGGCCTATGAAGAATTTACGAAAGCCAGCGGAAACCTTAATTTTATGGGTGCCAGTATTGGTTCCTTAATAGCCGATTTGCCCGGTGCGAGCAAGATGAAGTCTGCCAATAGTATTCTTGAAGCCGGAAAACTTTTAGCCGATGCCGGCCAGGCCATGACTTTATCTATGGATTATATCGCCAAATCTGGTTCCATTCTAAATCCGACTAGTAACGATGGTTCAATGGTGAAGATGTTGGATTCATTGAGGGGAGCATTGGTGGTGGCACAGCGAAACCTATTGAAGGCAGATACGCTTCTTGCGACTATCGATGAGCAATCCTTACCCCAGGATAAGCAGGCAGGCTTTAGCGAGTTACGTCTAAGATTGCCCGAATTTAAAGAACTGATTGATAGCGGGGTTGATTACTCAAAATTCCTTGAAGATATGGTTGGCGTTAAGGGCAGTAAAAAATACTTACTCATGTTCCAGAATCCGGCGGAGCTTAGGGCGACGGGTGGTTTCCCAGGAAGTTATGGCACGATTACTTTCAAGGACGGCCAAATGAATGAGTTTTTCGTTGACGATATATACAATCTCGACGGCCAACTTAAAGAAAATATAATCCCGCCGGTGCAGATGCAGCACATAACGCCGACATGGGGTATGCGTGATGCTAATTGGTTTGTCGACTTTCCAACTTCGGCCAAAAAGATTATGTCGTTTTACAAAAAAGAAAGTGGTACCGATGTTGATGGTGTTATCACGTTTAGTCCCGTGATCGTGGCCAAACTTTTGGATATAGTCGGACCTATTGAAATGCCAGAATACGGGCTCGTACTTAATAGCCAGAATTTTGCTACCGAAATTCAGGATGAAGTCGAGTATGGCAATAATCGTACTCAACCAAAACAGGTATTGAAAGATATGGCGCCAAAGTTATTGGCTAAAATGTATCTGGCTAACAAGGATGAGTGGATGGAGATTTTTAGAATTCTCATCACGAGCATGGAGAATAAGAATGTTCTGATGTATTTCAAAAACCTAAGTTTGCAAAGCTTCGCTTATGATAAGGGTTTTACCGGCAGTGTTAAATCGGTCCCCGATGATTATTTGATGGTTAATGTAACTAACGTCAAAGGATCTAAAACCGATAACGTTACCGATACGACTATCAAAATCGATACGAAACTTATCGATGAGGGTGCAATACACAAGCTGACAATAATTAGAAAGCATAATGGCGGTGATAAGAAATATGGCTTCTATAATAAGCAAAATCCGTCTTATGTCAGAGTTTTAGTGCCGGAAGGTTCGGAGCTCACTGGTATATCCGGTAATGTGAAACCTAATTTTAAACCGTTAATCAGCTACAATAAAGCCGGCTTTAAGATTGATGCAGATTTGGAAAAATTAGAATCATCCGCCGTTGTCGATATTGAAAAAGGTGTTTCGGTTCAACGAGAGGCCGGCAAAGCCGAGTTTGCGTTTTGGATGATAATGGATCCAGGGCAGGAGGAAGTTGTGGAGATAAATTATATAACGCCGAGAAACGTATCGAATAACAGCTACAACTTATACGTTCAAAAACAGCCGGGATTGGTAGTTAATAATTTTGAATTTTCACTAGATAACACCGGTGGCCGACCAGTTAGTAGCTCCTCTCCTACATTGAATAAGGCAGACGATAAGTATATTCTAAGCGGTAAATTGGAGAACGACTTGCCAATCAATATAGATTTTGAATAAATTTAAGCGATTATTCGGCGGTTATACTGGTAAAATTTATCAAGCCGGAGCGATTCTGGCTTTTTTTAGCTTGGCTTCTCGTTTGGTCGGTCTCTTGCGGGACCGAATCCTGGCTGGTCATTTTGGCGTCTCAACAACACTCGATATCTATTACAGTGCTTTCAAAATTCCCGATTTTATTTTTAATCTCATTGTTCTGGGTGCTGTTTCGTCAGCATTCATCCCGGTTTTTATTGAGAAGTATCGATACGACAAGGTCAGTGCCTGGCGATTATCCAAGAATTTTTTATGTGCTGTCTTCTCGATGGTATTCGTGGCGTGCGTTTTGATGTTTATCTTCATGCGTCCGCTGGCCTTTATCTTTATTCCCGGTTTTATGGGTGCTGATAGGGAACTGGTGATCAATTTAACTCGGCTCATGCTTTTGAGCCCGATTATATTTTCGCTGAGTACAGTTATTGGTTCGGTTTTGCAGGCCTTACAAAGATTCTGGGCTTATGCCATCGCGCCAATATTCTATAATGTCGGTATTATAATCGGTGCCGTTTATTTCGTGCCTTTAGTGAGCGCTCGCGGGTATCATGCTGTTTATGGTTTGGGTCTAGGTGTTATCTTGGGTGCGCTGTTGCATTTTCTAGTTCAATTGCCAGCTGTACTGAGAGCCGGTTTCAGATTCGGTCTTATCTTTGATTGGGCCGATGAGAGCTTGCGCCGAGTTTTTAAATTAATGATACCGAGAACAATCGGCCTGAGTGCCTACAGTATTGACTCAATCATAACCAATGCCATCGCTTCGACTATGACGGCGGGCAGTATTGCCATGTTCAACTTTGCAAATAATTTACAGTTCGTACCGATATCAGTCATCGGTATATCTATGGCTACAGCAGTTTTCCCGTCGCTATCGTTCCATGCGTCTGGTCAAGAGAAATCTGAGTTTAGCAGAAAATTGAATAGCGCGTTGGTGAATACATTCTATGCTGTCTTAATACTAGCGATTTTGATTGCTATTTTCAGTCCACTGGTCGTCAGGATATTGTTCGGAAACGGTTTGTTCTCCGGCGAAAGCGTCCGTCAGACGGCAGTGATTCTGAGTATATTTATGATTGGTGTTGTTGCACAAAGTTTGGTGCCGATTATTTCGCGCGCATTTTATGCCATACAGAATACACGCACGCCCGTGGCTATATCCATTATCACTATTGTTATCAATATATTTCTTGGAATGTTATTCTCATTTGTTTTTCACTGGGGCGTGCGCGGTCTTGCCTTGGCTTTTTCTATTTCTGGAAATTTCAACTTCATCGCTCTCTTGATCATGTTTCGTCGATCATTTAAGAAATTTTAGCCGTCTTCACAAAAGACGGTTGTTCTTGTATAATTCTGCCATGGCTATCGAAAGACGCAAATTTCAGCACATTACAGATGTGGAGGATATTCCTCGAAAACCTGGAGCCGTCTTTGATAAAGACGGGCACATCAGGCCTTCTTTTATACCGAAATTTGCCCTGGAATCTTTAGAGGCCGATGCACTTGGTATAGAGGGTCGCGGGTCGCGTAAGCGATTGAGTCCAGAAGAAATGGGGCAGATCGAGAGTCTAAGACGAAAGGCCGATAATTTGAGGCCGACCGTTCCTCAGACTGGGATGGACAAGCGACAATTTGATGAAATGCGCGTCCATATATTGTATTGTCAACGATGCAGAGAAGAATCTGGTAAAATTCGAGGAGATTTACCTGTAAACTCGTTGCCTTTCGAGTAATTAGTACGGGGCCAAACGGCCCCTCTTTAATCCCATGAATATACGAAACTTTTGCATCATTGCCCATATTGATCACGGAAAATCGACCCTCGCGGATCGATTTTTAGAGTTGACTGGAACCGTGGAGAAAAGAAAAATGCACGAGCAATATTTGGATACGATGGATTTGGAACGGGAACGAGGTATTACAATCAAGCTTCAGCCAGTAAGGATGAAATATAAATACAATGGCGAAGATTATATTTTAAATTTAATTGATACCCCTGGTCACGTTGATTTTTCCTATGAAGTTTCGCGCTCATTGGTCGCCGTTGAGGGCGCCGTTCTTTTGGTAGACGCAACTAAAGGCGTTCAAGCACAAACATTAGCGAATCTACATTTAGCACAACAGCAAAAATTAAAAATTATTCCGGTTATAAATAAAATAGATATGCCCAATGCGCGAGTCGCGCATGTGAAAGAAGAGCTTGCTTTCCTGTTGGGCGTCGAAGAAGATGAAATAATTGAAGCTTCGGGCAAGAGTGGAGAGAATGTAGAGTTGATTTTACAGAAAATAATTGAAGAAGTGCCACCACCAGATATAAAGCAAGATCATACGGTGCTAAAAGCTTTAGTTTTTGATTCGACGTTTGATGCCTACAAAGGAGTCATCGCTTTTGTACGCGTATTCGGCGGTTCGGTAAGAAGGGGAGACAAGGTTATGGCATTTGCTACAAAAGTTAAGGCTGAAGTACTTGAAACTGGATTTTTTGCGCCATCGTTGATGGCGGCAAAAGAAATAAATAATGGTGAGATTGGATATATTGCCACTGGATTAAAAGACCCTGGTCAAATAAGAGTGGGTGATACTATTACTATTCAAGCAGAACAGGATAAATTTGAACCGCTGGCCGGTTACGAGGAACCAAGGCCCATGGTTTTTGCCAGTTTTTTCCCCGGCGCAAGCGATGATTATGACCTACTCAAGGATGCACTGTCAAAATTAAAATTAACCGACGCTTCGTTGGTTTATGAGCCGGAAGCCTCGGCCGGCCTCGGCCGAGGCTTCCGTGTCGGTTTTCTCGGCATGTTGCACGTCGAGATAATTTCCGAAAGATTAAAGCGCGAATTTGGACTGAATTTAATTATTTCAACGCCGTCGGTTGAATACGCAGTCAA
>Ga0172379_10004518_pt1 | contig 20458 bp, 14 predicted proteins | sample GrowelOW334metaG_FD_119756 | JGI IMG/M metagenome (GOLD analysis project Ga0172379, IMG submission 119756) | Groundwater microbial communities from an aquifer near a municipal landfill in Southern Ontario, Canada - Groundwater well OW334 metaG | ecosystem: Environmental > Aquatic > Deep...
AGGGCTTATTTTTCTCAACATAACATATCTTCCATACATCCACTTGTTTCGATAAATTTTTGTCACTAAGGGTTTTATTTTGGACAGCCAAGTAAATATAATGAATGTTATGTGAAAAAATATTATTATCTCACATGAATAAAATTTTGTCTTGCCTTGTTATGGTTGCGACTTTCTCCCTGGCTCAGGATTTTGGTTATGAATATGCGATGATTAGTGAATATCGCGCTCTTGCCGTCAGTCGAAATCTGCAAGAATTTTCCGCCCGGTCTTCCAATCCATTCGCCGATTCCGGTCGCATCAGTATTTCGACCGCGCTACCGTTTGTCGAATATCGTCAAAACAACGGAAGGATGGCGGTAGGATATCAGACGTTTTCCGATATCTATGGCAATTCCCGCGAATCGTTCTCCGTGTATGTTGAATCGCATTCTGATTTTTCATTGGAGGGAACAAAACAGTCACAAGGACATTGGTTTATTCCTGTTGCGGTCGCTGCGAATTATGTTCGTGCAGACGCACCGGGAAAAAAACAGGAGGATTTCGATATTGGAAGCTTCGGTTTGGGAACCGGGATTAAGTTTAAACACTTCGACCGTTCAATCGGTATTCAAGCGTTTGTCATCGGATCGTTTTACTACGCGTCGGAAGGATTCAGCACTGATTACGGAACGCAGACTTCACTCTGCGCCGAAGTACAGCTGTTCATTCCGGAATTGGTGTTTGAAGGAATATTGATTGGGTACCGTTTTGAAACGCAGCAGTGGAATATGAATAATAACACGCTCGATTATCAACGAATGTATAACGGATTTGTCCTGGGATTCTTGTTTTAATCCGTTCTGTCGGTGATTGAGCGGATCTTTCGTCGATACTCATCTACAGGGAATATATTTTTTACATCCGTAGAAATTCATGTAGCGAATCTTTCCGAACACAGGCAGATCGAACTACACTCCATCTTGCGCCCCACCTATTTTTTCACACAGGATTGGCATAACGATTCGGATCATTCCCATCCAACTCATCGTTGTCATTCAGAAATTGTGTGATGCTTATTGCTTCTTCCACGGTAGGTGTCTATTTCAGAATTTTCTTCGCTCTGTGCATTCTCAAATATTCTTGTGTTTTTCCCGTAAACATCATCTGCTGTTGTGCGGCGGCTCTTTGTGAATATAAGAGATATCTGAAAAATCTCATTGCAATGTCATTCCGAGGAGTGCCTGTCTGCCGGTCACAACGGAACACCGTTGGTGCAGGCAGGGAGTGAGGAGCCTGCCCGCGGGTGCTCAGACAGAGAATCTCGTTTTTCCATGCAAAGGGAAGAACAAGATTCTTCGCGAAGTGTATACTGAGCGAAGCGAATGTGTTCAGAATGACTAAGAGCAACCTCTTTTTCAGATGTTTCGATGAACTCGTTTTAGGTTGACGGGAGAAGTAATTTATTTTGCGAGAATCATCGTCCGTGTTTCTGAATATTGTCCCGCGTTCATCGTGTAATAATAGACGCCGCTTGGCAGATGTGAGGCGTTCCATGTAATAGAGTGTACACCCGCATCCGAAATTTGGTTCAATAATTCTTCTACTTTTCGTCCGAGAATATCATATACCTGCAACATTACATGACTTCGCTGGGGAAGGGCATATTCAATCACCGTTTCCGGATTAAATGGATTGGGATAGTTTTGCTGAAGCTGATAGTGCATCGACAATCCGATTTGTTTGTGAACCGAAGTTACTTCTTGTACACTGAGTGTTTTTAAAACTATTTGACTGTCCGGATCAACTGTTAATCGTACCACTGCAACGGGAAAAGAAAACTGAAATAATTGTTGGTTGGCGGAATTAAACACCTTTACAGTTGTATCTCTTGCGTTGGCAAGTCTGAATCTCATTTCTACCGGCATTTTCCAATACGTGCCGGTTGTTTGGGATTGACTGATCTGAACCGATACGTTTTTCATGGATTGATCCAAAGAGTATTGAATATCATACGCTGGATGATTGGCAACCTTCAGCCACTGGTCAAAAAACCAGGTGAGATCTTGATTTGTCGCCTCATTTATTTTATTTACAAAATCGGCGGTTGTTGCTGTTTTGTATTTAAATTGTAGATCGAGGGCATAACTGTGTAATGCTGCAAAGAAGAGAGAATCCCCCAATACATACCGTAGCATGTGAAGGACGCACGAGCTTTTAAAATAAGTGATGGTTGTGCTGAAGAGTTGATTAATGGGAGGAGTGGTGACCGCCCAAGCTGGATTATAAATTGGTCGTCCCGGATTGGACCGTAAATAGGATCTCGCATTATAACTAATGTCGGCCCGGTATGCGGAATAACTGGATGTATACTCATACCACAATGCTTCGCAATATGTCGCGAAACCCTCATTTAACCAGATGTCCGCCCACGTTGCGCAGGTAATCATATCGCCGAACCATTGATGGGAGTATTCGTGTGAGACAAGATTTTCGATTATATATCCGTCTGGCATGAGACTCGTCAGTGTTTGATTTTCCATCCCTCCCCAGGTAAATTGACTGTTCATCGTTGCGAATCCATTTTTCTGAAACGGATGTTCTCCGAACAATGTCGAAAATCGATCCGTCATCGGCAGGATCTTCTTCTTAATATTATCAAGACCGTCTTTCGATTCACCGGTGTTCCAATAGAAAAAAATCGGAATACTATCGTTCTGATTCGAGAGTTTCTTCCAATAGACAATATCCAGATTATAATTTATTTTGGATGAAATAACCATCAAATACGTTGCCACAGGTTCGTTGCTCTTCCAATGGAACCAGAGGGAATCCCCATTGTGTAGTGTATCCACAAGAAGACCGTTGGAGCCGAGTTTTACTGCAGCAGGAACTTTTGCTCTCAGCTCCATCGTTGCCTTATCCGAGGGTTTATCCCAACAGGGGAACCATTTTCGTGCTCCTTCTGGTTCGGCATCGGTAAATACCATTCCGTCGTTCCCTACGTAAAATGCATTATCGGCGATGTTTAAATGTCTGTATAGTATTTTTACTACCAACGTTTCGTTGATTTGATAACTTTTGTCCAATTGTATTGTGAGCATATTATTTGAGTGAGCAAATGTAACGCCAGCTCCATATACCGAGTCGATTGCCAGCGAGCTGGTGGCAGCATCCAACGTAATGGAAGTAATAATGCTATCCGCACGTAATTGCAGTGTGATGGATCCGGAAAACGAGTGCGGGAAGGGGAAAGTGTAGTTTTTGAAAAGATCCAGATCGAGAGAGTAATGAAGAATATCAAAAGCATGTGTTGGTGAGCTGAGAGATTGTCGTTCTGAAAATTCCAGGAAGGAGCGGTTTTGCCTTCCCTCTGAACAAATTTCGGCACCGCTGCGCTGGTGATCCTGCGCGTGAACGGTCAGCATCAAAAGTAGGAGAGCAGTAATGGTTTTTTTCATAACAATCCTGATGATTATTTAAGATACAACATGGAATGGGTGACTGTCTGAGTCTCAGTCTGAACCTGATAGAAGTATACTCCTCCGGAAAGTTCCGGGGAGGGACGCCACTGCAGTCTGTAGGTGCCGGCCGGTTTCGGATTATCCATGATTCCCTCTACCAATTGACCGATTGAATTATAAATGTTGACCCGGACGATACTTGCTTCAGCCAGAGTGAATTCAATTGTAGTATTAGGATTGAAGGGATTTGGATAATTTTGAGCTACAAAAAAAGTGATGGGTGTTTTTGTCTCTTCTCTTTCGACTGCGGCAACAAGAGATGGAGAATACCGGTAAATTTGAGTTCCGGCGCCGTACATAAGCGTATCATTAATTTTCCGGATCCGATTCAAATGGTACATGGTGTTGCTCATGGTGAACGTTTTCCACGTTGTTCCACCGTCCAGCGTTTGATAGGTCGGTCCGGTCCATCCGCCGATCCATCCGGTGTTCTCATTCCAGAATCCGATTCCTTCCACATCGTAATCCTTTAAAAAATAATGGTCACTCCATGTCATGCCTCGATCCGTCGTTTTTATATAATAAATCCCCCCCACTGTTGTTTGCATTCGTTCGATGCTAGCGTAACCGACAGAATCATTGATGAAAAATAACTTCCAGCCCCACTCGTTAAACCGTTCGGATTTATAAACTGTTTCCCACGAATTGCCCCGATTCGTGGTGCGGAGAACCACTGAATTGCCATTGCCGAAGGAAGTTCCTCCGACAGAACCGATGGTTAATCCTACACTGTCATTAAAGAAATAACAATCCACCAGGGAATTCGCATACGGCATCATGTCAATCCCTATCCAGTTTGCCCCAGAGTCCTGTGACCGAATAAATGTTGCATTACCAAAATATGCACCGACACCGTAGATGGAATTTTTGTATTGATACATTCCGCAAATTGCCGTCGGTTGTTTTTCTTTAATAACAACAGGTGAGAATTTTTTCCCGCTGTTTGAAGTAACAATGAGCGGATAGATGGAATTGAGTGTGCCAATAAATGCTTTTGTTGAATTGATCAATGCTAAACTTCGGAAATATACTTTATACGGTGCGACGGCCTGAAGCGTTTCCCATGTTTCCCCGCCATTATTTGTCATGATAATCGTTGACGCGCCGGAGACCGCCCAACCTTGTTGGGGAGTAATAAACTTTATGTCTTCGTACCGGCCGGATTGTACTGGGGATGCTTTCAGCAAAGTCCATTGATATGTCGCCTGGGTGAAGAGTGATTGAAACGCAAGTAACAATATTGATGTTATTCGAGAGAGTGTGAACATATAAATAATCACTTCGTGAAAAGCATTGATTTGGTTTTTGAAAATTCTCCTGAATGGAGACGATAAAAATAGACACCGCTTGCAAATTCTGACGCATTCCAGATAATTGAATAGTTTCCTGCAGGAAGTGATTCGTCTACCAATGTAGCAATTCTTCGTCCGAGAATATCGTACACCATAATGGATGTATTCTCTGCCGCAACGTTTTTGCCGGTCAGAGCGGAACCAGGGATAGTGAATGATATTGTTGTTGATGGATTAAAAGGATTCGGGAAATTTTGAGTGAGAGAATACGATCCCGGAATTAATTGTTCTGGGTTGGCTGCGAGTGGGGGAGTAAACATAAACCGGTACCGATCGTTTGCAGTTAACGGTTTCATTATTTTAATCAGGAACAAATCGCCGGCTGCAGGGTTCGTGGCAGTTTCAGTACCAACGAATTGAATGTGCCAGGTGAGAATCGGCGTTTTCATTGAATCGTACTCAATAAAATACAGTTCATCATTTCTACTCAGTACGCCGTTACCGTCGATCTCAACGAAGATGATCTTCGTCTTTTTGTTCAGTGTCTTATTCCAAACGAAAAAGGGGACCGGTTGAGAGAGTGCTCCGTAAAGTGAAAGGGTTGTGTCGGTGATCGTGTTGCTGAAACGGATCTCATAATCCGACGGATAAGGAACGGCGGTGACAGTGCCGGATTCCAATATCAAATCCAGTAATTTCACTTCGGCTTCAAGGGTTGAACTGCCGGTGATCCAGCGGGTGGAGTCAACATTTACAACTGGAACTGTATAATCCTGAATGAGTAACCTGAACCCGTCGAATAGCGGTCCCTCGGATTTCCCATCGAGTTCTGTCGCGTTTTTAACGACTTCTACTCCTTTGGAATTAAAAACAGAATATCGTTTCTTCCCTTCGAGATTCGAAAACGTCATTGTATAGTTTGCCGGCCAAAGAGAATCGATATTCATTCCCATTGCGGCGAACGTCGCGTCGCTATGACCAGAGAGGTGATCGAAGAACGCATTGGTTAAGTGAACTCTTTTATTATTGATGATAAGCGCTGGCGAAACTGATTTTGTTTCAGTCAGGCCATCGCTTGCACTGATGCGGAAGAGCACGGAACTGCTATTGGCGAGTGTTCTCGTAGTAAATTGGAATGAGCCGGAATTAGGAATTGCTGTTGCGATAGTGTTCCATGAAACTCCCTCATTATAGGATATATCAAGAGTCAGTGTCACCACATCGCCATCCGCATCTGCCGCACTCCAGTACATCGTGTAATTTCCATACACTGTATCGCGTGCATTCAAGTTGACAAATTCAACATCCGGAGCGCCATTGCCTGGATTGTTGATCGTGAATGAACCGCTGGCGGTTGACCCAAACAGTGTATCGCCTGCGGCAATGATTTTTATTTTATACCGTGTGCCGTCGGGAAGCGGGACAGTGTTCCACGACCATGTGGAATCGTTATTGTCTGTTGTGAAGAGCACTGTCCATTGTTTGCCATTATCTTTTGAATATAGGAGATGTGTTGTAATAGGATTGGGGACAGTTACTCTCGACCAGTCAATTTGATTTGTTCCGGAGATCGATTGCCCGTTGAATTGTGTTTTGAACGCGAGAGAGAGTGAGTTCGACACTGATTGAATTTTCGCCCAATGTAATGGGAGCGTTATTGCCGTGTGCCAATCGGCATAATACCAATTGTGTTGTGCGTTCGGATCGAGTCCATACGAGGGAAGAGCGTTAACAATTCCTTTCGCATTCAGTATGGAAAAGGTTGTCATATTGTTATTATGATTATTCCCGCCGAGCGATGCAGTATGATAGAGCAACTGCATCTGTTTGATGGAATAGATCAGTTGATTAGATGCGGAAATAAATTTTGCATTATCAAATAATGAAAGTGTTCCGTCATACGATCCGACGGATGCAAAATACTGCGGTGTGCCGGCGAGAAAATTCGTTACAATTAATCCGCCGAGTGAAAATCCATCAATCGCGCGGTGCCAGCGGGTCGGGATCGTTCTGAAATGTGTATCGACGTACGGCAGCAATTCATTGATTACGTACAAATATTCGATTTCTGGTGCTGGCGCACCGAGTCCCGGCATGATAAGAATCATTTTGCCCAATTTTTTTTTCGCATACAGTGTGTCATAGACAGTCTTGATGTTTCCGCGCCGGCTGTTATCTTCGCTCGGATCTGCCCATTCGTCAACCGCACCACGGAAGAGATACACAACGGGATACCGATCCGTTTCGTTGTCGTACCCTTCCGGGAAAAGAATATTAAAATACATTGTTCGTGACAATGTGGGAGAAGAGAGGGATTTCAATTCGATCCGGCTGGGTTGCGAATTTGCGAATTGTAGAAGTACCGGCAATAGTGCAAACATCACAGCCCAGTGGTGCAGGAAAAATATTCGAGTGATCATTTTGGAAATACCGCCTTCCTTGGGATGGGCGAGCGTCCGATTGTCTATTGTATACGCCAAATATAGTGAAAAATCCGATTTGCAGCAGAATCGGATTTCATTAAATATTCACTCTATACTGGTTCAAAATTCAAGTAACGTAATCTCCCGGGATCCTCGGTTTTTTGTGTAGGCATCAATCGTTGCAATATCGTTGACATCAATTTCGTCCATTTCCAAAATATCATCATGCCACAGGGTATACAGTTCCAATTGCATCATCGTCACTACATCACTCGATTTGTTACTTCGTGTGAGGATTTTGTCACGGTGTTTCATCATCCACAACAGCCCGAAATAATTTCCGTGAATATCACATTCACTTCCGTACGCTTCATTTTCATGGATAAACTTAATGGAGAGATGCAGCGGCGATGTCATCTGTTCCGTTTCCAATTTAATCATCTCGTTCAAATCATAATAGGGGAGTGAAATTCCAGATTGTGCGGCGAGTGCAATCTGTCCATCAATGATTGCGAACATACGTGATATCAATTGTTCCAACGGATGTTTTTTTTGTTTCGTCATTGGTTACACTTTCGTTAAGGTGTGTATGCAGGGTAGACAATTACCGCAGGAAATACAACATTGGAAAGATATTTTGTGTTTGAGGTTATACGATAAAAGTAGTATATTATTCAAGTTTATCACACTTTGGTGGTGTAGCTTACTTCAGAAAGAAGACGGACAAGCAGTTGGTAGAATAGTTGATTCACAATGGAATATTGAAATATTTGCTGGTGTAGCTCAGTTGGTAGAGCAGCTGATTCGTAATCAGCAGGTCAGGAGTTCAAGTCTCCTCACCAGCTCAAAAGTCCCCGAATGAACCGGGGATTTTTCATTTTAAATATATTCACTATCACAGCAAGCAGAACAGGAGTACCTCCGAGAGGTCTCTTTGGGAAAGTCTCCACATTTGATCTAAACTCAGCGTGTTTTTTCTTCACTCACAATTTAGTGTCATAAGGAATGTAGGTTCGTTTGATATAATCTTCTCACGAGTATCTCTTCAAACGGATATCCACGTATTGCATCGTATACGAGAATACAAACAACTAAACTGCAAGTGTCCAGTGGCTGTTTCATCAAATCTGAGTATAGAAAAAAACACATGCTTGTCCAAAATAAATCATAAAAGAGAAAACTTATTCCTTCTTTTCTTGACGGGGTTCCAAAGGAATGCCGACATGGTATAAAGATTTGGTCGGCACAAGAAAAGAAGCACAAGAACCCCTTGCGAAATGTAACGCGCGCGATGAATCGCGTTCGCTCTTGCCCGTAGATGGCAAAAAACACCATCAAAAGTCCCTTCATGATTTCAGACACCCCCCTCTGTATCTCCCCCTTGGTAGGGGGGAAAAAAAGCTCGCTCAATCCTCCTAATTTTCGCTCCCTCCCACATCTCATCCAACACTGTAAGAATTGTAGCGGAGGAATTACTTTTCTCAACATAACATATCTTCCATAAATCCACTTGTTTCGATAAATTTTTGTCAATAAGGGTTTTATTTTGGACAGCTATGTTATATTTTTTTACTTCACAATACTACCTATTCTGCTCCACCTGATTCCATCGATTCCTTTTGACCAATACAACATCATCGCTTTTCCCACAATCAACTCTTCCGGAACGAACCCCCACTCTCTGCTGTCTGAACTGCCATTGATATTATCGCCCAGTACAAAATAATAATTTCGGCGTACAGTATAGAATGACGATTCCACTCCGTCAACAAGTACTTTCCCATCACGCAATTCCGTCTCACTCCCTTCACGGCGGATGAACACCCTCCATTGAAAGAAATTCCCCGAGTTCACGGCAATCGTCATTCCTTGTTTCGGAACAACCACTCGGTTCACATCTGTATTTGCCTTCGGGAAAAATTCCAACGGCATATTGTTTACATTCGTGGTGCCGTCAACAATACTGACGGTATCTCCGGGAAGTCCCACACAACGTTTAACGAGATACAGATTTCTGACAACAATCGTTTCATTCGGTTCGCCGGGAAACTCAAACACGAGCACATGTCCCCGTTGTACATTCTGGAACGGGGGGAATTGCATACTTGGAATCGAGATAAAAAGGAAAGAATGTGGGGTGCGGACGCCGTAGATAAATTTATTCACCAGCAGGAAGTCGCCGTCGAGTAGTGTCGGCGCCATTGAACCCGACGGAATCTTATACGCATCGATGATACAGGATTTTAAACCAGTGGCAAACAGCAGTGTCAACAAGAGTAGTAAAAAAATATCTTTTGTTGTCCGCCACATGTATTCCCAGCCTTAACTGATGACGGTGCCGATACGGCCGAAACGGATAGTCTCCGGATTAAAAACAGTAATAACGATCTTCGTCAGAATGTCGAGAAAGATATTGCGTCCTGAAAAGGTTTCGTAGATCCATTCCATCCGCATTGTTTCTCCCTGCATGGCAAGCTGTGCCCGGTATTCATCGGTTAACGTAACAGAAAAATATACGAACATAGGGGTACCGACGATATTCTCCCGCGGAATAAATCCCCAAAAACGACTGTCCAGTGAATTATCCCGGTGGTCTCCCATGCCGAAAACATAATCACGTTCCACAATATAGACTTCCGTCACTGTTCCGTCAATCGATACCGTTCCATCAAGACGCCATTCGGGCTGATGGTCTTCCCGTTTGATAAACGTTTCCCACATTTTGAAATTCTGTGCGTTTAATTGGATCGACATTCCTTTTTTGGGAACAACGATGGGACCGTAATTGTCTTCATTAAACATTGCGGTCGGAGGAAACGTACGGTCATCCTGAAATGACGGCGGCATAGTCCGCATATTGTCGAACTTCATATTTTTAGGTATCGGAATCGCATCGCCGTTGACATACACCACCCGGTTTCGGATCTCTAGCGTGTCGCCGGCGAGTGCCATGCAACGTTTCAGGTAAAAGTTAAACACGTCCGGCTTCACTTCTTCCCGCATGCCGGGGAATTCGAAAACAATCACATCGCCGCGCTCCACCTCTTTCAACGCCGGCAGTGTTGTCCACGGCAAACGGATATCGGTAAACATAATATTCCGCGGTGTGGAGGCGCCGTACAGAAATTTATTAACCATCAAAAAATCGCCGGTCAGCACTTCATTTTCCATCGATCCGGTCGGCACAAGAAATGATGCGATGACAAAATTATTCAACAGAATAAATCCGCCGAAAACGATGACAAATTCTTTCACCTGAGCAACGAGATTCTCTTTCCACGTTAATTGTATTTTCGGCTCTTCCCTTTGGTTTTTTTTTTCTTCTTTAGCCATTACGCTCTCTTTGTAATGTAATAATGTACAATTATGAAATTGTGAAAACTCTATTAATCGTCTCCCATTTGCAGCACGGCCAGAAAGGCTTCTTGCGGAAGTTCGACGCGACCCACCTGTTTCATGCGCTTCTTACCCTCTTTTTGTTTTTCCAATAGCTTCCGCTTTCGGGAAATATCGCCACCGTAACATTTTGCCAGCACGTTTTTCCGCATTGCAGAGACTGTCGTACGGGCAATCACCTTCGCGCCGATTGCCGCCTGGATTGCCACTTCAAACATTTGACGCGGAATAAGCTCCTTAAGTTTCGTGCAGAGTTTCTTTCCCATCTCAAATGCTTTATCCGCATGAACAATGGTGGATAAAGCATCTACCGGTTCGGCGTTCAACAGAATGTCCAGTTTTACCAGGCGTGATTCGCGGTAATCGAGATATTCGTAATCCAACGAAGCGTAGCCGCGCGTGAGCGATTTCAACTTGTCATAAAAATCAAAAATAATTTCAGACAGCGGAAATTCATAAGTAATATCGGCGCGCGTCGGATCGAGATAACTGGTGTCTTTCCAGACACCGCGCCGTTCGGTTGCCAGTTTCATAATGTTGCCGATATATTCAGTCGGCGTAATGATCTGCGCTTTAATAAACGGCTCTTCCACCCGTTCGATGGTGGAAGGATCGGGCATATCGGCCGGATTATCAACGGTCACCGTCTCGCCGTTCGAGAGCAGTACGCGGAACTCTACGTTGGGCACAGTGGTGATCAAACTCTGATTGAACTCCCGCTCCAACCGCTCCTGAATAATTTCCATATGCAGCAATCCGAGAAAGCCGCAACGGAATCCGAATCCCAGCGCACCGGATGATTCGGGAACGTAGATCAGCGATGAATCGTTCAACGACAATTTTTCGAGCGAGTCGCGCAGTTCGGCAAATGCATCAGCGTTTGTCGGATAGAGTCCGCTGAAGACCATCGGTTTTACTTCTTTATATCCTGCCAGCGCTTCAGTTGCGCCGTGATATTGTGTGGTGATTGTGTCTCCCACCTTTGTGTCCCGGACATTCTTCAGTCCGGCAATCACGTAACCGACATTCCCAGCTTCCAATTCTTTCGTGCGGCTCTTATTCATGTACAACACGCCGCACTCTTCCACTTCCGCCGTATTGCCGTTGTTAATAAACTTGATCTTTTCTTTTTCTTTCAGCACGCCGTCCACCACACGCACATATGCCACCGCGCCGCGGTACGCATCAAACTTCGAATCAAAAATCAGTGCACGCAGCGGTTTTGACGGATCTCCTTTCGGCGGCGGAACGCGTTTGACGACCGCTTCAAGGATATCTTCGATGCCGATTCCCGCTTTTGCACTGGCACGGATAATTTCTTCATCCTTGCAACCAACCAGTCCTATCACTTCGTCGCGCACTGTTTCCATCATTGTTGAAGCGGAAGGAAGGTCAATCTTATTCATCACCGGAATAATTTCCAATCCTGAATCGATCGCCAAATACAAATTGCTGATTGTCTGTGCTTCTACTCCTTGAGACGCATCAACTACCAGAATTGCTCCCTCACAGGCGGCTAACGAACGAGAAACTTCATACGTAAAGTCGACGTGGCCGGGTGTATCGATAAGGTTTAGCGTGTAGATAACGCCATCCTTTGCCTTATATTCCATCTGGATTGCGTGCAGTTTAATGGTAATGCCGCGTTCTTGCTCCAGATCCATATCATCCAGCACCTGGTTGTTGACGAGGTCCCGTTTGGTGATACGGCCCGTAAATTCCAACAACCGGTCTGCCAACGTAGATTTGCCGTGGTCAATGTGGGCGATAATGCAGAAATTTCTGATATTCTTCATGGAAAAAGCTATAAAAGTCGTTGAGTATCTGAGACGTTGAGTATTTTAGAAACGGCGATAAGTGTTTCTCACCTACTCAACGGCCCACAGCTCTTTAAACAAAAATCCCCGCCGAAATGCTCGCCTTCTCCTCGGGGGTCCTTTCGGACCGACTGGCAGGCTTCACAGGCAGGGTTTCTGGCACTAAAATAGTAATAATAGGAAGGAAGTGCAAGAAATGAGTTTCCCTTTTAATAGAATGGTGTAATAACAAAACCTCGTCATGTCCCGAAGGAATGGCTTTCACGAAGTGAACACTTTGTGGCGGGACCGGTCAGGCGGAGCTGTATCTATCCATGGATACGATACCGAAATGCCGTTGTGCGGTACACCTTACAGCAGGATAGGTTCAGAATGAAGAGATCTTGAAAATGCTCATTGATTGTTTCAAACAAAAACTCCTCCTACCATTTTCACAGAAGTAAATTTCTCCGTATCTTTTTCACCATCGTAAAATTTTTAGAGAAACTTTTTTACAATATATCGGGTCAAATAAAGTAAAAACAATGAAAACATCCCTTTTGTTTTTTGTTCTATTCAGTTCTCTACTTCAACTCGTTTCTTATGCTCAAGAATTCACCCGCCTTCCTAACGGTCAACCTTCTTTACACTATTGGCAGCAACAGACGGAGTATACGGTAAAAGCGTCGCTGGATGCGCGAAATAATATTCTACGAGGCACCGGGACGATTACTTACTTTAATAACTCGCCAGACACACTTACATCCATTGTCTGGCATCTGTATCAGAATGTTTTCAGGAAAGATTCCTCCCCACGGAAGATGGAACAGCATTCCAACCGGGCGGAAGTGATCAGCAAAGGGATCGAGATCGAATCGATGGCGATCAACGGTAGTGTTGTTGCGCCGATGGTCGACGAAACGATCATGGAAACCCCGCTTGATTCCCCGCTGCTGCCGAAGACCACAGCAACGATCTCTGTTACCTGGAACTATGATATCCCAAAAGATGCGGATCTGCGTACGGGAAGTGACGGAAAGAATTTCGGAATGGGTCAATGGTATCCGCAAATCGCCGTGTATGACGATGTTCGCGGGTGGAACAGGACGCAGTATCTCGGCATCGCTGAGTTTTATACAGAGTACGGCAATTGGAACGTCGAACTGACCGTGCCGAAAAATTTCATTCTCGCTTCCACCGGTACATTGACCAATGCCAATGAGGTGTTGAGCCCGGAACAGTTTACCCGATTCAATGCGCTGACGAAAGATTCCACAACACGCATCATACTGCCTGATGAGATCGATTCGACATCCGATATGATCAGCGCCGACTCCACCATCTGGAAATTCTCCGCAGAGAATGTGCGGGACTTTGCCTGGGCCGCATCCCCAAATTTTGTATGGGACGGTACGATGACGAATGACGGTGTGCGGATCTATGCATTCTATCATCCTGACGAATATACGGCCTCTACCCCGCTGCTCATGAGCGATGCCTCAAATTGGAACAAGGGTGCACAGATTGCAAAACATTCCATTGAACATTTCTCAAAGAATTTCGGACGCTATGTATATCCCCAGGCAACGGTCGTCTCGGGACCGGTCGTCGGCATGGAATATCCGATGATGATCTTCGCCGAATCCGGCGATGCCGTGATCAACACGCTTGGGTATACCATCGTACACGAGTTAGGGCATGAATGGTTCCCAATGATGGTGGGAAGCAATGAAACGAATTATCCGTTCATGGATGAAGGGTTCGACACGTATATCACTTCCACTGCTATGGAAGCGCAGTTCGGCGACAACGGCATGTTGAAAAAAGAGTTCGTTGATAAATATTCCTGGATGAATCCGCCGTCATCGAACACACGTCTGTTCGAACAACGATTCTATCTGTTTTCTGCTCTGGAGGACAATGAAGCCGCCATCATGTCCCATCCGTATTTGATCCCGTCGAATCAATACGGCATTATGGCCTATAACAAACCCGGTTCCGTACTCGTGATGCTGGAAGATTTAATGGGAAAAGAAAAATTCTCGCAGGCGATGAATGAATATTTTTCGCGCTGGGTGTACAAACATCCGTATCCGGCAGATTTTTTCAATACGATGGAAGATGCCGCCGGACGCGATCTGGATTGGTTCTGGAATCAATGGTTCGATCAAACATGGAAGCTGGACATGTCGGTGAACGATGTGAAGAATGAAGCCTCCAATGGACAATGGCACTCAACGATTACACTGGAGAACGAGGAACAAGCGGTGATGCCGGCAACCCTGAGACTGATATTAGCCGACGGAACATCCCGCGATATCCGATTCTCAGAAACTATCTGGAGCAAAGGACCGATCGCCGCCATCGTCGTCGATTCGCTTCCGGCAAAAGTAACGAATGTGATGATCGATCCGGAGTTGAGGCTTTCTGATGTTGACCGGCTGAACAACTCCTGGTGCATGCCACCCGTTGTGTTCGATTATGGACTGAACATCGCCAATTATTTCCTCTATCCACTTGATGCGTACCGCATCAACGCCGCACCTGTCGTTGGATTCAATCTGCGGGACGGTTTCGAATTGGGAACGAACATCACCGGAAGTTCTATGGCAGCAGATCACAATGTTTCACTGCAAACGAAATACGGCATCCACAGCGATGTCCCGGATTACGAACTTTCCTATTCGACGCCAATCCGCATGTGGGATCCGAAATTGACCACATCGGCCAAAGTGTTCCGGCTGGACGGGTTCAGCGGCTGGCAATGGACCTTCGAGAAATCATTCGATCATCGCAAGAATCTGGCGCGCAGTTACCGTCGATCGTTCGTGATCAATACCAGCATTCTCTCCATCCGCGTGAACGATGACCGTTATCTAGCAAACCGCGCAGAGTGGAACACTGCTGGACATCTGGACGCAGGATTCATCACGTTGAAATATTACGAAAATTATTCCTGGGGAAAATTCACCGTGCGGCTGCAGGATGAGTTCGGAACGCCGACATCGTCATTTAGTTATTCCAAGCTGACGGCGGAAACTAAATTCGACTATTCGTTCCTTGGATTAAAAGCCGCCTGGAGATTCTTCGGCGGAAGTTCTACTGGCGCCGTACCGGTGCAGACGGCGCATTCATTAACACAGTCGTCCACACTGGAACGGTTTGACAGCTGGTTCACCCGTACACCGATTGTCGGCGCATCATTACGCGATAATCTCACAAAATCAGGCGGTGGAAATCTCTTCCTTCAGCATGATACTATTGCTGCTAATGTCGCCGCGATGAATTTTTCCCTGTTGTCCGGACCGTTGGTCCTGTTCGCCGATGCGGGAACTTTGTGGGACTCTTCCTCCGCACGGTTCAAACAATTCTATTATGATGCGGGGATCGGCCTTCAGGTGAATCTCGGAAACATCATGCTGCCGGGCTACTCTTCCGGTCCGATTGGTTTCGGACTTTATTTCCCCATCTACATCAACGACCCGGGTCGGCCGAATGATAATGAGATGGCGTATCGTTGGAGGGTGGTCATCGGGGTAAGGTTGTAAAATACATGGCTTACTTAGGGTGACCGAATTTTGAATAGTCATCCTGTTTCGTGTACGGCGAGTCGAAGGATGACTTACTTACTCACGTTACGCAAAGTGTTGTTTTTAAATAGAATGGTTCGACGTGGCGCAGAAAAGTTGATCATCTTGAGCAATTCCTTCGCTTTTTGTTCCGAAGAAATCGAGACCGTGTCAAAACTCGGGAACCTTTTAAAGATTTAACCCTTCTTCATTAAAATACAAAACCTTATTATTATTGGTTGAGTTTTTTATGAACCATATCACTGGAACTCCACGGGAACAACTGATAATATTTCCCGATGCTGTTGTTGCTCAGCAAGCACAAAGAATGTTGCACACGGAAGAGCTTACGGTGTGCGCCGATGCCGGATATTATGACTGTGTTGATCTTAAAAGTTGCGAAGACCACAGAATCACGACATACGTTCCTACTCCCGGACACCAAGTGTCGAAAAAATCAATGTTCCGACACCAGCGTATTATCCTGACAAATTTACCTCAATGATGCTCTGACCGATACATATCGTTGTCCTCAAGGAGAATCGATGCATCGGTTTGCTTCCAAACGCACAACAAAGGACCAACGCCTGATATACTTGTATCGTACAACTTCGTGCAAGGAGTGTCCCGTGCGTTCTGCCTGTACGCCATCCAAGCGCGGTCGGTATATCAACCGTTGGGAGCACGAGCATGTGCTTGACAATCTCAAACAACGAAAGGAAATTATCGAACATGTCTTTGGCACCATCAAAAAAATTTGGGGATATGGTGCACTGTTACTCAGCGGTATTCACAACGTTCTCAGTGAGTTCGCTTTAATGATGATCACCTACAATATGCGGCGTGCAATCAATATTGTTGGCGTTGGATCACTCATCCAGTACCTGCATACTACTTAAGAACTGAAAATGCTAACTTTGTTATGATTTTTTACTATCCACAAACAGTTAGTTTTTTTCAAAGAACAAATGTTGCTTTTGACACAGTCTCGATGCCGTTGGCAGAAGTATGACCTAAGAGGTTAAGCCTGCACCGTGCTCACCATGGGACCAGTTGTTTTGTTTTGCGTAACATCAGTTACTAAGAAAACAATATCCTCACGATTGAAAATATCGTTTTTCACGGAGTATCTCCTTTAATAGAGGTGTTCCCCGGAACAATGGTCCGCTATCGTAGCCCACTGATAGATTGTCGATAAAAACATTGCCGGAACGTTTTGCGGACACGCTTTCAGACACTGTATCTTTTTATTTTTTAAAACCACGCACGCTTAACTGTGCGACAAAGAATATCAGTGCAACGATTCCTGCTGCGAAAATTGTGTCGCCGAATACCCGCATCCAACGAAGTGTGGTCATCAAATCTGTCTGCAGAAATTCCGAACTGCGTGCATACCAGTAGCCATACTCAACGGAAGCCCATGTCTGCATCAGCCCTACCGGAAGCAGACTCAGTACCACCATTGCCATCAGGCCGATGTTCATCCCCCAGAATGCAAAACGGATTGTTTTGTTATCCCAGTTCAACGACGGGTTCATTGCGCGGAGGCAAAAAAGCAGCAGTCCGATGCCTAACATTCCATACACGCCGAATAATGCGGCGTGACCGTGGACCGGAGTTGTGTTTAATCCCTGCATATAGTATAAGGCCACGGGCGGATTAATCATGAAACCGAACAATCCCGCGCCCACCAGATTCCAGAATGCGACCGCGACAAAGAAATAGATGGGCCATTTGTAATTCTGTACCCATTCTTTCGCTCGTGACAGTTTGATATTTTCCCATGCTTCATATCCAACGAAGACCAACGGTACCACTTCCAGTGCACTAAAGACGGAACCGAGAGCCAGCACAATGGTCGGGGTTCCGGAAAAATACAGATGATGGAGCGTGCCAATAATTCCGCCGGAAAGGAATATTGTTGCAGAGAGTACAGTTGATTCTCCCGCTGTTTTTACGCTGATTAATTTCAATCGTGCGAACAGGAAAGCAATCACAACCGTGGCGAAGACTTCAAAGAAACCTTCCACCCACAGATGAACAACCCACCAACGCCAGTATTCGGCAACGGCGAGATTCGTATGATGTCCCACCATCAATGCCGCTCCGTAGAATGATGCAATCGCACCGCTGGAGATCAAAAAGAGAGTCAAGATCGGTTTTTGTTCATCCTTCCGTTGCAGCGCGGGACGAATTGACCGATACATCAGCACAAACCAAAGGACCAAACCAATAAGCAAGGCGATCTGGAAAAATTTTCCTAGATCGATATATTCGTAACCACTGTGTCCAAAGTAAAACAACATGTTGTCCGGAAGATAGTGCATAATGCTCATCCATTCACCCGCCATGGATCCAAGCACCACAACCAGCAGCGCACCAAATAACACATTCACACCCAGTCGCTGGAATTTCGGTTCAACGCCGCTCACCGCCGGTCCGATAAATAACCCAGCCGCCAGCCAGGCAGTGGCAATCCAGAAAATGCCGAGCTGTGTATGCCAAGTTCTTGCAACAGAATAGGGGAGGTAATCGGCGAGAGGAATGCCGTAGAATCCGTCCCCTTCCACTCCATAATGTGCGCAGACAATTCCCATTGCCATCTGCAGCAGCAGCAGACCGAGCACTGTCCAAAAATATTTCAGAGTCGCACGCTGCGACGGGGTTGAGATCGCATTCAGCAGCGGATCCAACGCAGGAACATCTCCCAGCATTCCTTCTTCTTTTCTGGAAGCAAAGAACCACGCCATGCCGCCAATTCCCGCCAGCAATACGATAATGCTGACGCCGGTCCAAACCACAGCATCCCCGGTCGGCCTGTTGCCGATCAACTCTTCGTGGGGCCAGTTGCTGGTATAGGTGATGTTGTCGTTGGGACGATTCGTTGATGCCGCCCAGGAAGACCAAAAAATGAACGCTGCGAATTGACGGAGCTTCGTCGGATCTGAAATAGTGTTTTTCTGAATAGCGTAATCTTCATTGCCGTTCGAAAATACTTCCGTATAGTGTTTTAGATTCGCTTCAAATGCTCGAGCTCGAACTGGATCAACGGTGATCTGTTTGGTGTCCGGGTTATACGTATTACTTTTAATCATCAACTCCAGGCGGGATCGGAGCTGTGCCTGAAGCTCACCGTTCAGCGCATCATAGGATTTTCCAAATGATGTGTGAGACCAGTCGTTGAGAATAAACACCAATTCCCGATGAAGCCAATCGGCAGTCCAATCCGGCGCAACGTAACTGCCGTGTCCCCAGATAGAACCAACTTCCATTCCACCCATTGCCTGCCAAACATTTTGGCCTGCCGCAATGTCGCCCAAGGAAATCATTACCGTCCCGTCGGTGGAAACGACCATCTCCGCAATCGGCGGAGCCTGTTGATAAATACGGACACCAACCCATCCTAGGACGATGAACGAAAGAACAATAACTGCGCTGAATCCTAACCAATATTTTTTCATAGAAATACCTTTTGTATTTAGTTTGTTGAAATCATTTCTTGTTCCAGCGCAATTGCTTTCGGGAATAAGATATTATTTTCCAAATGCACATGCCGATGCAGATCGAGTTCGAATTCTTGCAATTCCTGAAATGTCACTCTGTATGTCGTGCAAGCATCGACCGGCAAGGAGTAGTTATTACTCAACGAACGGATAGCATACATTTCATCTCCGGCATTTTCGTGTTCGGACTCCATCAGGAGGATGGGATTTTGCACACTGCCGAACGGCGCGTGAATGGCGGGTTCATTGTGTTTCTTTGCAGCATATATTTTTTTAATGAACGGAAAAAGCATTTGCTCTTCTTTTTTCATGTGTTGCTGCAGTTCTAATGCGACCGCTTCAAAATGCTCTGCGATACTCAATAATTCGGGATGGTTGGCTCCGTGCACGGCGGCAATCTTCCGTGTGTGCATGTACAGCACAGGAATTATTTTCGCAACATAGGCATGATGGTTCTGTACAATATAGTCGCACAAGATATCGGGTTCCCATTCCGTAAATGGAACATTCGACAATTCAGCAGCATTCTCTATGAATGCAAGGTCATTCAATACGGATGCAGGTTCAATTCCTTTATCTTTGCATGCCTCATCAATAGTTTTTCCGCCGCGGCAGCAAAAGTCGAGCGAATATTTTTCGAAGACTGCTGCTGTGTGAAAATTGTCAGTGACGATCTCTTTCAGTGATTTCGTCTGTAACGATGAAGGTATCATATATTCTCCCGGATAAATTTGTCTGATTTAACGGAGTCAATATAAACTGAAATCCGCATAGGGAGCTTATGATGTATGTCATAATGGTGAAAATTTCTTCAAGGATGGATCCAGTACAGCAAGAACATCATTTGGAGTTTTGAGTCCATATGATTTTCCCGTCGGCATCAATCTCCAGCTGCCGTTTTTGTTCAAGAGATTTGATGGATCTGATCACGGTTTCAACGCGGAGTCCTGTCATATCGGCCAGCTGTTGGCGGGTG
>Ga0172379_10004519_pt1 | contig 20457 bp, 9 predicted proteins | sample GrowelOW334metaG_FD_119756 | JGI IMG/M metagenome (GOLD analysis project Ga0172379, IMG submission 119756) | Groundwater microbial communities from an aquifer near a municipal landfill in Southern Ontario, Canada - Groundwater well OW334 metaG | ecosystem: Environmental > Aquatic > Deep...
ATTGCGGGTCTCTCATCGATCCGGGCAAAGGTGCGGCCTTTCTTCCCCGCCTTGAAACCCCAGTGCTCTGCCTCTTCCGGAGGATTCAGATAGAACGGAAGTAATTCGCCAATATGTGAATCGCCTAATGTTCAAATAATGATTCAACCACTGAACCCAAATCTTCCAAGTTCATCCTCTTAATAGTTTTTCAATGTCAATAACTTCGCCAGTCCGGGCTGACATGTTCGCGGCCGCACCTATGATCATGCTAGAGACACCATCAATTGCAGATGCGTAAATGCCGAGGGGATCGCCTCCGGCAAGCGTGCCTTTGAAGAGGGCATCGAAGATTTTGAAATCGCCCCCCCCATGTCCTTCAGCACAGTTAGGCACATTGATTTGGTAGTCATCACCATCGTGAGGAATCACATGGATGCCATAGTCGGCAGGCCAGTCCGTGATTTTGAAACCTTTACCTTTAAGCGTCTTTCCGTCAGGAGAGGCTATCTGGTATTTTTCCTGCCATCCGGGACTCGGTTTATTGTCGGTGATCTTCGACTCAAGGCGTCCTTTGGTTCCGTTGATGGCAAGATTCCAGCCCTCGAATGGTACCGAGGCGTTAAGCGAGTAATTCAGCACAGCGCCATTCTTATACCTAACCAACACCGCCATGGTGTCATAGATGTCGATCTCTTCCGAGAAGACGCACCCATCCCCATCGTAGTCACGGACAGTGTTCACCTTGTAGCCGAGTCCAGCAGCCTTGCGTTCATTGTCCTTGATGTCGAAAAAGAATTCACACTCCGTTTTGTGGGTGCAGTCACGGCAGCGCGTTCCCTTGAACTTGCCTTTCCCTTTGCCGAAGAAATTGAGCGAACAGAGGGCGAATACGCTTCCCGGGCGATCCCCGATCCACCAGTTAGCAAGATCGAAATGATGTGTACCCTTGGTAATCAGCAATCCTCCTGACTTCGCCATGATCCGATGCCAGCGCCGAAAATAGGATGCGCCATGCCCCTTGTAATTAAGATACCAGGTAAGATCCGCAGATACTGGAGCGCCAATCACGCCGGAAGTAATAAGCTCCTTGATTTTGGAACACAGCGGAATATGCCGGCAGTTGAACCCCATGAAAACTTTTTTCCCGCTCCGCTGTTCCGCATCAAGTATGCGGGCAACATCTTCCGCTTTGATGCAAAGCGGCTTTTCAGTGGCAACCCCGCAGCTTGCATCGAGAGCTTTGACGATGTGCTCGGTGTGGACATGCTCCGGAGAAACGACGATCACGAGATCCGGCTTGATCTCCGACAGCATACGATCGTAATCGGTATAATTTGCCGTTGTAATATGATAGTATTTTCCCACATCTTCGCACCGCCCGATGTGCGTATCGCAGAGTGCAGTCAACTCAACCTGTTTCGGATACGTTTTGACAATGGCGTCGAGCCAGGAATATGCCCGATGGCCTATACCTACAACAGCACAGCGTTTTTTCTTCGCATTCATCTTCTTTTCTCCTCGTTTATTTACCTGCGGCGTTTTCATGAAATGCTTCTTTCTACTCAAGTCTCCAACTTGTGACCCTACTAATAAATTAGCTACATCATCCAAGTCAAGCAACTCTCCAAAACACTCTCCTTTCTTTACCATCGCAGGAGGCTGAACCCTAGAAGTCGGCAGACCCGCAAAAGGAGCTTTTACCACATCGTAAACGACTCCGATTGAACTGTATGGGTGTTTGTATTTACCATGAGAATCATAAAATAAATTTCAATGTTTTCTGTGGCGAACAGCATTTTTTAAATGTTATGGGCGGCGAGGCCGTGACCTGTTCAGAGACCCCACAGATTAAGAACCAGCACCTCATCGCCCTTCAGCTTGTTTTTCATATCAAGGATCTGAAGGAAACCGGGAAAATTCTGGACTTCATAATCGGTCTTCGTGAATCTGACCCATTCGGTACTGCTTTTGCCATTGCCATCAACATCGGTGTCAACAATGTCGATATTGAAACCGATGAAGTCGCTTTTCCCCACATCGAACGACTTATCTCTATCCTTAAAGCCGTGACTGATATAGAAGTGCCAACCATAGCCGCCTGCTGTTTTTTGCGCTCCGCCAGAACCCGCAAAGCCGAGGCCGCGCCCCCACGACGGGGAGATGCCGATGCCGAATTGCGGTTTTTCCTGAACCGTCAGGCAGAGAAAATGAACATCCTCATCAAATGAAAGATCGGCAAAACGCGGCTCCTGGCGCAAATCCAGCATGACATGCACGCCGCCCCGGCTGGTAAAATGTTCGGCATCCCGTATGTCCTTATCTATGACGGTTCCCGACAGAAGCAGTCCGTTCTCATATTTCGAGATTTTCCATGTTCCATGTTTCGGGATTCCGTCGATCGGGATATCGCCGTCAACTGCTTTTTCCTGGTTGAGATGCCAGACCCGGGTGCCGGTGATGTCAAGAATGTGGATGCTTCGGTCGTCTCCCGAAACCAGATCGAAAACAAGTGTCCTGTTTTGTCCGGTCTTCACATCAAGATCTTCCTCCTCCAAAGGAACAGTCCATTCCATGCCTTCGGGTGTAAGGGGCAAATTTGTCCTGCCGCGCAGGTTGCCGTAGCTCCAGCCTAAGCTGACGCTAACCGGTTCCGAGGATTTCAGGCGCAGCTTTATCGGATTACCACGCTCGGAAAACTTCGTGCACAGGGATACTTCCACCGACACTGGCTTGAAAGCCGGAGCCAACCGGCGCTCCTCCCCTTTTTGCGGCAACTGACCGGAAACGTTCAGGTGTTCCCAAAGCGTTTTGGCTATCTGATATTGTGCCCACCCGTTCGGATGAACGCCATCGGGATACAACGGACGCACGATGCCAAATGTTTTCTGGAGGCGGACCCTGTAGGCCTCCATCTCTTCCTGGACCGGGATGTAATAGGCGCCCGTTTCTTTTGCGATCTCCTGCAGTATCTGCGGGAACTCCCGGAGGAGTTCGTTGCTGTTGCGCAACTCCCACCAGCCGCGGCCGAAATTCTCGTCAACCAAAGGACTGCTAAGCAACAGGACGATGCTGCCATTGTCCTGGTGTAACCTGACTGTCTTCAGCATGCCCTGGCGGTATGCATCGAGAACCTTCTGCCTGTCCACCTTGTCGTAGCCGCGATGGATTGCGTCATTGGTCCCCAGCATGATGCTCACCACGCTGGAATTGTGGTTTTCTTTCGAGAAGGCGTGATTGGACGTGATGCCGTCAATGCCTGTTCCGTTGATCTCGATGTCAGAGCCCGGATGAAAATGATTAAGCATCCGCCTGACCATCCGCACATAGGTGCCATTATTGGTAATGCTGTCGCCCAGGATGAGCCAGCGATCGCCGTCACGAAGAAAACATCGCCCGTCTTCGCCGGCATGTAAGGGCGCAAAGGACAGACACAGCAACACAGTAAGAAAATAAACGGCGTGCCTTTTCAAGACTTCATGCGATGCGGTCATATAGCATTTTTTCATGAAAAACGTTCCATCCGTATTCACTTATCTTTTGCGGCTCACAGCTTCATTTATTGACAGACAAAATTTTCCGCCAGTCCTTGACGGGTATTATCCAGCGCTTCGGCGGTCATTGCCGGCGCCTGTAAAACGCCGATCTGCGGGACAGCATCGAGATACCGTGCCGCACGCAGATAGCCGGTATTCGCCTCCGGATAATAGACGAAATGAGGCGTTATGCGCATTCCGGGCATCATAGCATCGCGTATTGCTTCCTTGGAATAGAGGCTGGAATAATCCGTGTCAAACCGTTCTTCGAGGAATACCGTTGTCAGATATGGAATGAGATGAGGGTTCCATGGACCACTCATGATGCCGGGCGATTCTGTGTAGCGGCTTGCAGTTTCATAAATGAGCTTGTAGAGCCGGGTGAACAACTGTTCTTCGCCGCGCCAGTTTACATCGCCGCGTACGGAAGACGGGGCGATCTTTTCCATGAAGAAATCAATCTTAAGGCCGTCAATATGCCAATTACCCGGTTCGCTGCCGAACCACAGATGAAGTTTGTTTCTCAGCCATTCCTGAGCTACAGGTTTTGAATAATCAAAGATCGTCGTATTTGCGGGGTTGGGATCGTTCACCGACAGTCCGTATCGGCTGGGGCCACTTACTAGTTCCGGATTTGACAAGTTGCGTGCATCCTTTTCAAGTTCAACAGGTGCCCACCATAGAACCACCTTAAAATCTAGAGAATGCAGTTCATCTACGAGTTTTCGCATGTCGGGAATGCGTTTGACGACAAGATTCCAATCCCCGCGATAATCCTGCCAGCCATCATCGATTATAAATGTGCCGATATTTAATTTCTCGGCGCGTATCCGGCGGGCAGTTTCAAGAATCCAGTCATGTGTAAGTACCGCCTTGATTTTCTGGTAATCCACTCCGCCCGATACGTTCTGGCGGAATCCGTCGCCGGCGAGCCACATTTGATCGCCCCATGTGCAATACCACGGGCGTTCCCAGGCATCGTCTTCGGGGCGATAGCGTTTTGGACTAATGACGCCGTCATCAATCATCGCCCTGGTAAATGCAGCGTGCGCCTGGTGATCAGTAAGTCCATTGGTTATTTGCAGTTGTAAACGCGGGCCGTCATGGGGGCCACCGTCTGCCATCGGATGCGGAAATTCCTTGCCTCCATAATCAAAGTAGAGCGATTCTACTTTTCCTTCCCGCACTTTTCCAAGAAGCCCGTAATCATGGTGTACGGCAGTGCCGCCGATGCAGAGCGAAAGACCGCGGCGTTTGAGAAGAACGCGCGGCGCAAGCGAACAATAAGCCCAGTTATGACTTGCTGTAGAAAATTCCGCATTAGACAAATCAAGAATGCGTCCATCGCCGGACGTGGGATGCTGACCCATGTATATCTGGAGCGTATCCGCGAGAAGCATTGCACCGGCGGGTACGATTTCCCATCGTTCAAGCGCATGAGCGCCGTCAAGCTGATAGCGTGCGCGCACGACAAGCCGCCGTTGTTCGGAGTACAGAGTATTTTCCACCCAGCCGTTTCGTGTACCGGAAAGAGGACATCGCAAACGAACGCAACGCATGCCGTGTGAATTGTCCGGCAGATGCATTATTTCGAGTTGGTCAAGCACTGGAGTAACACCGGCAACCGACGGGCAAAGCAAAAGCGGTCTCGGTGATCGTATAATGGCATCGCGTCCGTCCTGCAAATTAAACTCAAGCGACCTCTCCCCAGACAGGCGTAACGTGTAGCCGACAGTTTCTATCAATAATGTTTCATTCATCAACGACTCCAATTTGCATTAATATATGATTCAATTTCCTATACTTTTGAATTATTTGGATTTACCGGGAATGATAGTCGCGAAATCCGCAGGATTTTTGCCGTAATTGATCCCTGGAGTCCAAGCGATGTAACTAAATCCTTTGCCAGGCTGTGAATCCGCATCGCCGATACAAATGTCTCCTGTGTACAGTAGTTTTACTTCCTCGTCTGTTAGTTGTTTGGAGAAAATGTAAAATTCATCTAACAATATGGAAGTGCCATATTGGCTGCCAAGGGTAAATGTATCGGGCGTAATTTCCATCGGCTTTTCGATCGCCTTCTGCCCCACACGCTTGCCGTCTATGAAAAGTACGATATCGGTGCGGCTCCATGTAAGCACAAGGTGATGCCATTCGCCTTCGCCCCATATCATGTCCTTATACCAAAGCCTAATGTCACGTATCCCGTTAAAATCGGAGGAGTAAACAAGCAATCGATCGTTTTTCCCCCTGGTGATATCATGCGTTGTCTGTCGCTTAATTGCGAAACACGCTTTTCCCATTGATGTGCCAAAAAAGTTCATGCCGTCCTGTATCTTCTGACCTGGTTTTCCTCCGGGCAAGTCGGGGAGATCATTCCCCCGCAGCCATTGTACCGGCTGAATCCAGAATGAAATTGCACCGGGCTTCGACAGAATAAAGTTGTTGCTGCTTGAATAGCTGACCTCGGTGACGCTCGTTTTATTAACAAGAAGCGCTTTTCCGCGAATGCCGTCCTGAAATGCCGGGGCATTGTCTCCCTTTGCAGTTCCCATCTCCCTACCGGCGGCAATATCGGCATTTACATCTCCTTTATCAAAACTCACCTTGAATATGCAATAGTCATTCATCAGGGACTCAAGCGAGTCATTGGCAGAAAGACGAAGTGTACCCCCCAGCAGGAAGAAAGTGAAAAACATCATGCATGAGCACAAGTCCAGCCGGAGAATTTGCATATCTATTTTCCTGGTGGCTCTTTTATCAGTTACCATGGGTTTCCCCTTGTTTTACTGCACACAGGCGGGAGCGCGACCTCACCTGCTGGATTTCCGTTTCTATTTTTATTCAAGCGTTGTCGCTTTAAACATCTTCAATTCAAACGGTTTAAAACTGATATTGCCAGGCGTTACTTCATCACCGCTCTCGGCATCCTTCCATGTTGCAGATGTGCTTTTACCACTAGTCTTTATCATAAACGCCGCTTTCCGAACTTCGCTTCCCCAATTGACAAGGACAAGCAATAGTTCATGATTCTTCGCATTCCAGAGGCCTATCCATTTCACATCGGAATTATCACAACTAATCGCCGGTTGATTGGCGCTCACTTCATCAGTTGACCAGTAATTGATCACCTCACAGCCGGGACTGCCATAACCGAACTGACTGATCAATTTCTCTTCACTCAGTCCCTTTACAACAACATTATCCTGAGCCATACGATCACGCACAATATCATGTACGAAACGAATGCCCCATTCAGCGCGAACAAGCGCTTTATACTTTTCTGGATTCGTCTTTTTTTCCGCCACGGCCTTTTCCCACTCGCGACTAGCAATCAGCATATGGTGCACAACGCCGATATTGCCCGCCTGACGGCCCGTGGTTTCAGTTAGAATCAAGTCGCCCGGGAAATAATCCTTGCCGGCATTCCATTCCCATTCAATATCAAGATCCACTTCGCCCCAGACAATGACTGGAACCAATAGTCCGTTGGTGACATGGAAACTTTTAAAAAGCCGGTTTTTGACATTAGGCTGAAGCTGATTTTTCATCTTCCACATGCGTTTATAATACTCGCGCATCTCCCATATTCCGCACGATGGCTGCGTCTGTCCGTCTTCGCGGACATAGGCATCCGACGTAAATGTATTGTAACAGTTCCGTTGAAATGTATTGTCGGAATAGAGGCTAAACCCCCGATTAAACCATTCCCGCGCATACCAGAGCGAGAAATCGGCATAACTCTTAGGAAAGTGAACCACTGCACCACAAGCGCTGAGGTCGGCATTTGTTTTTATCGTCTCTAACCAACGGCGCACAGTATATTGTTCAAGTCCCCACTCATCCTGGAAAACACGGAATTCTTCGGTTGTTTTATTCTGATCGTGCTCTTCATAGTAGATGAAAACAGGGTTTCTGTTGGTCGCGCTTTTTTGAAATCCAGCTCTCAAGCTGCGCTCATAACCTTTTGCGACATCCGCATCTACGTTTGGAGACTTAATTTTTATCCAACTATCAACAAAATCAAAGTCAGGCTTTCCGCTCTCACGGGTTTTTACCATTTCATCCGAAATGCTAAAATCACGCTCTGCCGGATATTTATCGGAATAAGCCGCCAACATGCCCCAATAGAGACCGGCGCCACCATGAACGCCATTAATGTCGCCGGATATCTTCCTCCAGTCGGATATCATGGGTTTGGCCGGCGTTGCCTGCAGGCCGAAAACAATCGTGCGCGGGACATCTATCTTCGTTAGACGAGCGATAAGGTTGAGGGTGAGGATCAAGCGTCCATCTTTTCGTGTCAGTACCTGTGTCGGCTGTTCATCATTGAGAGACCAACCCTTGTCATTATTTGCAAACCAGACTATACCGCGTTCGGAACCGCCAAGCCAAATGTACGGCAGGAGAGTTCCCAATGTCGGGCCGTTACCCATCTTGGCGCTGTCCCAGACAACGCCGTTTCCCCTGGGTGCTTTGCCGGCGGGATTGCTTCGCGTTTGGCTAAGCACATGCCATAATGGCATTAATTCATCCTTGAGCGGAATGTTGACTGTCAAACGCCGAACCGCCTCATTAGTTTTGCCAGGCGTTATCTGCATTACCACTTTCATGCAACCGTCTTCCTCTATAGAAGATGTCGTATTGAGAATAACCGCCGGGCTTTCCGCACTGCAAAGATATACGGCGCTATTCGACTTTGTTTGCTGCAGAATAACTTTCTTCGCTGTCCACGTCATCTTCCCGGATTCAGTTTCAATCTCCACATTCATGGGCTCCGCGAGCAATTCTTTGTTCATTGAGATGACGCTGTCCCAGAGGCCGAAGCCATTCATCCTGTACTTTCTAAGTACGGTCTCCACAATTTCGCCCTTCGCCCGGATCGGCGTGAATGGCGGAAAAACTTCATCGGTCATTCCCAGCGTGTTCCCTTCCCACGGGAAGTTTTTCCGTAGAAATGTTTTTTCGATCGGCTTGGAAAAATCATTCCCGATTTTCATCCTGGCGCGGACGGCATATGTCCCATCGGTAAGGGACGGCATGGACAGAAGCTTCTCGGCAGTATTTTTGTTCACGATCAGAGTCTCGGACAGAATTGATTTCTTTTCTGCATCAATCACCTCAACCAGAACTTCTTTGATTATTCCCGCGTTTTCCACAGCGGCCAGATCAATATTAACCGCAAGTTTGGAAAGTGTTGGATAATAGGCAATGCTGAATCCCATAGATTCCTCGCCAACACCGGTGATTTGCCATGCTTTCCCGCGCGGTTTCTTCACAGTGAGTTGATGCTGATAAAGCACCTCGCCGTCCGACAACACCTTGACATGAAGCGTATTGAAAGCGTCCTTATGAAACCAGCCAGCATCGGTTTTGACTGCAAAATTCGCATTGTTGCCGGCAGAAACGATAACGTCTTTGTCGAAAGTTTTCGTGGGCATGTCGCTGCCCGCAACAGACGCTTCCACCTTCAGTGCCAAGTCTTTGCCTTCGCGGTTACGGATATTGAGCCTGTAATCGAATGTCGCATCGAATACCAGTCCGAGCGATTCTTCACGGATCACCGGCGCATTCTGTTTCAGAATAAACTCTGGATACTCGAAATTCGCCGTAAATTTAAACACACGTGCCATTGAAAAGCCGGCCTGGCTCCATGGCTGCTTCCAGTTGCGTCCTACGAACAAACCGATTCCCTTGCCCATGAGTTGGTTTCCATCGGCATTGATGGATTTCCAAGGAATAGATAATTCCAAATCCCAGCGTTTTTTCTCAAGGTCGATGCGATTGGCGAACGTGTGCCCTTTCAGATCCCATCCAGTATTTGGAACACCTTTTTCAGGATCAAAGAGCGTATCCTGTAGTTTCCCAAGACTGTTAATGATGATCTGGCAGTAACGCTGATCTCCTTTTTTTAAACTCCGGTTTTCGCGATTGGTGTCGATCCAAATCTCGATGCTGTCATCGCTGACAACGGAACCATCGTCTCTTTTTTGTTTTGAAATGAGCTTGCCGTCCGGCGGCAGTTCCGTACTCATTGCGATGTACAGGTTTTCCTGATCATAACCCACCAGAGTGAACCCGTCACGCGGCTCCAGTGAAAATCCTTTTTCCCGGTCAAGAAATCCAATGACCTTGCATGCGTCATTCCATTCCCCCTCCTCAATCTTTCCATCAATGGTCGGTGCGTTGACCATCGGCGGCAGAACCATGCGGTCGGGGGATATATTCTCGGCTGCATTAAGATGTGCCGGGGCAATGATGCCGGTCATGCCGGCGAATAATAGACCAGCCATCGCGGCCATGGAAGTTTTCCCGACGTTCTTTATGTCCTTCATGTTGAGATGTCTCATCGAAGTGTCTTCCTTTTTTAGTTTTTTATTCTGATTGAACATTAGATTTTCATACATTTGAGCAATTATAAAATTACCCTCATAGGGTTGCTGGGTTATTGCAGCCGGGTAACGGTTTATCAGAACTGATCTTGACAGTCATGAGTAGCTCTGAATTCATCAGAATTTGACACCGATTCCGCAGACCGGCAAATTCATGACCAGTATTGCCCTGAAATCTCTGGGCTCGATCTTCACTCTGAAAATATTATCCTGGTGCATGATGTTTTCTCCGGAACTGGGATTTCCGATTAATGGCAGCTGCTCCTCTTTCGGGATGCCGTTTTCAGTTAATTGCCCAGCAAATTCAAAAGTTTCGAAATCCCAGACAACCCGTTGTTCGTCTTTTGCCGGCATTCTGATGAGTTTCGGAAAATCAAGCCATACTCTTGCGGTCTGAGCGTTCTTTGAATAGTTGGCGACAATTATCAGCAGGACATCCTGTTTCCGGTAGATGGAAACATCCAGGTCTTTTTCCGCCATCAATTTGAACAGACCGTTGGCCTGCCAGCTTGGAACGAATTCCAGATTTCCGCCGGGAAGTTTATTTAAAGTCTGGAACTTGCCGGTCTGAGACGACTTGGCGTCGATTCCCTGGAAGAACTCCACGCCATGCACCAGCATGGTTGCCATTGCGGAACGATGGACTTTCAGTGCTTTTTCCCGGTCATATACCCCAAGGTCGTTGAGATACGTTTCGATCCTGAAATTATACAGATGCGAAAGCTTATAGCCCCAAAGCGGCTGATTGTACATGACATCCATGAATTCACGCGGATGCATGTCCATGAAATCCCCCGCGCCCGGGTTGTCACCCCGTGGCATCGCCATCTCACCACCCATGGACAGATCAGCAAAACCCATTATCGGCGCAAACTGGAACCGTGTATTGTGGATACAAATACGCGAGGGGTCACGCCCTTCAACTTGTAATAACGTTCGGATACGTTTAATCTGGCTTCTCATGCCCCACAAATTGTAGCCTGGCTGAATGCGGCCGTCTGGCAGTTGATATGCCGAGCCATAGTGCGTATTCCAGTTGAGACGGTTGAATACATTGTCGAAGTAATAGCCGTCAAGCCCGCAGTCCCCGATCCATTTTTTTGTCATGTAGAGCAGGGCGTCATTGGACGATTTTCCTGCAAACAGAGTTCCTCCAACACTGCCGCCTATATCCCATTCCTCCTTGAAATACTTAACTTCTTCGGGGAAAAAATCCTGATAGGACATTTCAGTGTATGGCGCATATATTCCATTGTATTTGTGGACAAGATCAGCATACTTCCTGTTGAGTTCGGGATTTTCAGGATAGCGTCTGGCAAAAACCTCTCCTCCAGGGGTTTTCTTCGGATCCCATCTACCTGTCTCCGTCACGTACCCGAAGGTTATTTTGGACGGGATATGAGGGGATGGCTTGCGCACAGGATTGACGTTGAACCCGAAAACAATCTCTCTCGGCATGGAAAATTCCACCGGTTCGGAGGCGATGTTAAGGATCATATCCACCCCGCCGTCCTGCCTTCTGACAATTTCAGCCGCAGGTCTTTTGTCGCTAGGCCACCAGCCTTGGTCGTTGTCAGCGAACCAAGTCATTCCACTATTGAGATTTCCAAGCCAGATAATTGGAACGAATGACCCTGTCGTCATTTCCTGATATGGCATATCCGTGGATTTCCAGACGACTCCATTTGTGTCGCCTTTGGGAAGCTTGCCGGCAATGTTGGACAGGCGCATATTCAGTCCGTTGGCCATGAAATACGTCGCTCCATCAGACGTAAACGGAATCACAAGTTTCAAGTTGTCCAGCTTCGCTGTCCCGCCTTGCGGTTCAAGTATGACCCTGACCTTACATGTGCTGTCATATTCCCAATGCGCCTCTGTGCTGATTTTCACCGGGCCGCCCCGCCCCTGTCCAATGTAGTCGGCATGGGTTTCGGACGCATCTTTCAATACGGAACCGGAACCGCCGCCGATCCCGAGAAAACCGCTTTGTTCAACAGCCTTGACTTCAAACGCCCGGCCTTCGGCCTGTCCTTCAAACTTGACAGGCGCACGCAACAACTTGACGCCGACCGCCTCGATACTTGCAGGCAATGCACAGCCGCCAAGCGTGATCTGTTTCTCATAGGCATCTATTACAGAACCGGAAACCTTCAATCCTTCGAACGGTTTTACCACGATGTCATCTTCGCCTATATTATTGTTCAACCAGGGAAATTCCAGCTTATGATCCTTGCGTACAAAGGATGTGTTTTCAGTTCCAAGGAGCTTGCCGTCCTTATCGAGCAACTCCGCCACACACAGATATTTCCCCGGGGTGATATCTGCGGGGATCGTCACCTTGGTTTCACCATTGCCATATTTGAAGCTGTCAATTTCGCCCCGTGCAATCACTTTTCCTTTTCCATCCGGCCTGATGGTGAAACTGGCTTTCACCACATCATCGGATTTCTTGAGGTCATACTTGTCAACCCTGATTCTCACGAAATTGGAAAGGGGGCTGTAATATGCGAACAAAGGGAAAAGCTTCTCGTCGGGGGTATATGCAAGTCCAGTTTTATTCTCAATATGGTTGTAACGCAAAGGGTAACTCCATGTGTAAAGCGACTTGTCTCCCTGTTTCACTATCACAGACATCTGATAGGGCTCCTGATCTTTCACGTTGTCGCCAGCTTTATCCTCAACATTCATAAGCTCTTTTTGGCCGGAAGCCAGGGAAATAGGGCGTACTTTCTCAAAAAGGATTTTTTCCCGGGGATCTTTTTCCTTGGGATTTATTATCCTGGCAATCAGTTCGCCGTTGAATTCCTTGCCGGTGCTATTATCAATGGACATGTCGAAGACAATTCCACGGTATGCCAGTGAACGCTCCGGACGCTGCATCCTGATTTCCGGGATGGAATCCTTGAACGTTGCTGGAATCTTCCAGCCATAGAATCCGCTGAAACACCACGGACGATGAAGATTGGTCGCCATGCCTATCCACCACATGTCCCCGTCCTTGACAGGGTCTTTCTGGTACACGGTTGTACGAGGAATGGCGATCTCCGCTTCCCAGAACTTACCGTCAGAAGTCAGACGCTGTGCATATTTCCAGTCGCCATTCCAACTGATAAAGTTTTGCCCGATCTGATATTGGTCCTCCCTATCCCAGCGGTTCCCGACCGCATTTCCCATGAATTGCCAGCGGCACAAAGAACCGTGCGAGCCATGGCTCTTGCGATCAACATAAACCTCCAAACTGGTTTCGCCGCAGTAGACATTGTCATGCTTCGGTTCCCGATTGAGCCTCAAAGGCAATTCGCCTTCGCGCATCGGCAGACGCTGTGCAAAATAGAGATATTCTGGATCCCAGCCCACGAAAAACATCGAACTTTGACGTTCGAACATTCCGAAAACACCGGTAGTCAACGGTATTCCTACGGAACCGGCCCATTCCTTGTCGCCGACGATTCCGTCTATGACTGGAGCCGTCTTCAATCTCGGGATAAAGAACTGCGTATTATTGATGTCAGCTTCGCCATGCTTTTTCTTCTCGGACAACTTACGTCTGGCATCGGCAAGCTTTGTCTTGACCGCATCAGTCTCATTTTGCTGAACTTTGAAATCTGATTCCAGTTTTTTAACTTCCGCCTGAAGATCATCATCTTGTCCGCCATAACTAATAAATGAGGCTTCCAAAACCAGGACCAAGATCACCAGCTGCAATAGCGTGATATGTCCCTTTTCGATAATCATGATATTTACCCTTTCCTTATTTTCATTATATTTATTAATCAGACTTATTTTTTAAGAATCGACTTATCGGAATTGATTTCCGTCACAGCTATCTTGTCCACGTCCACATAAAGCGTCTCGGAAAGGTTGCGGCCGCCATAGACGCCAAAGGCGCCGCCAAGTTCCGGGGTATCGTTGAAAGCCGCGACCTCCTCACCATCGAATAACACCCGCGTATGCCGGCCTTCCATGACGATAGAGAGGGCGTGCGGCCTGGTATCCAGTTTTCCGAGAGGCACTGTAGCGAGGCGTTTGCCTTGGGCGGCAGTCACAGAACGTAAAAGCTCCAACCGAAGTACATTACTTCCCGGAGTGTCATAGGCGCGCACATCCATTTGCTGCCCGGCGATCAGTGCAGTATTATCCATACCATGCACAGGATGCCACTGCGGAGTTTCACTGCGGGTCTTGACAGTAAAAAGGGACATCGTCTTTTCAGGGACTGCGGACAGACGGAAATCAACCCTTAGCTCCGTATTCAGCCAATTCTCCACGCCATTCCACATCTCGATCAATTCCCCCCCCCTTTTTCCGGCAAGGCGGAGAGTTCGCCCGCCATCGGCGCGGTTTGCGACCTCAGCCCAGCGGACGCTTGTCCAGCGAGGACTCAGTCCGTTGGCGAAGTCATCGGCAAAGAGAACTCCGCCGTGAAGAGGTTCACCGCCAATGCCTATCATCTTGAAATCATACGGGGTATCCAGAGATATTTCACCCCCGCCGTCTTTGTCCGGCGCGATGATTCCGCCAGTCTCCATGTTGACGATGATACCGCCGGGACGGAAGCCGATGACCCCGAAATCGAAAGATATTTTCACTGGGACGGGAGTCCTCGACCAGCTCTGAAGGATCAGCAGCAAACGTTTATCTTCCGGGCGGGCCAGCAGCAGCCACTTGACATCGTCGCGATCGGTCTTGAGGGCGGGCCGGTCAGCCCAGTAATTATGGATACTCACGTCCGGAGAACCATAGCCAAAGCCCTGAAATGCCTTTTCAAGTTTGGCGGCAGCGTGACGCCAAACCTGGAAGTGAGGAATCTCATGTACGCGGGACATCCCCCATTCGCGCTTAGCGGAATATATTGAATCCTCCGGCTTGTCCGGCGTATCCATTTCTTTTTCCGGCATGAGTTTTGGATCGAGGGCAAAATCCTTGAATTGGAACAATCCAAAGCAGAGAGCCGGGTAGTTGCCCACCTGTCGTCCCATGCTCTGCGCCTGGAGAAAATCCGGTGAAAACGGTTCATTCTGATTCTGGATTTTTGGAAAGATTCCAGAATACCTGCGCGCACTCCACTCCATGTCAAACGAGGTCGTGCACCAGGAGAGGATAGGCAGAAGATTGGTATTGGTCATGTGTTGCAGGAAGAGTAGCTTCTCGCCGCGCTTGCGTTCCCATTGGTGCAAAAGGTTCCATATCCGCCTCGAATACTCGCGCTGGCTCCACAAGGTTAAAGCCGGCTGGATGTTCCCATCCTCGCATAAATAGGCGTTGGATGTGAGCGGGTTGGATGCAGTTGTAAGAAAAGTGTTGTCCCAGTAAATGCCAACGCCCCTCTTCAACCACTCGTTGGCATAATAAGAGCCATAGTCGCGGTAGCTATCAGTAAAATTGACCCGGTAGGCAGCATTGACTTCCCCTCCTTTTCCCTGGCGGAAGATTCCGGTGTCCTTGGGCCAGGCACGTCGAGGGGATAGGACATCCCTGCTCCATTCGTCCTTGTATACGTGCCATTCCTTCCGGTAGGTAGGCGCAGCCATTTCCTCGAAGTAGGTCAATATGGGCCTTTTAGGGCGGCTCGCAAAATAACTTACGCTTTTCACCCAGTCACCGGTTCCGAAAAGCGGAGGAATGTCATGTTCCTTTTTGAAGTCCTGAAACCAGTTCAGATTGTCCTTGCCAGTGGTCTGTGATTCGATGATTTTGTCAACGACCTCCCAGCGGTCCTCAAATGGAAACTTGTCGGCGCATTCCAAGCCGCCCCATGGTATAACTGAAAGACCGCCGCCTCTCTCCCCTGTTTTACAGTCCGCCGGTACCGGCTTAGTCGGCGATGACTGTAGTCCGAAGACAATTTCACGTTTATCCTTGACAATCGCTGGGATATTAATCAGATTCACCCGGATGGTAACGCTTTTCCCGTTGCGGACAATCTCCTGCAACGGCCTATCACTCATCTTCTTCTCCGTTATCCACCCCTTGTCGTTCTCGGCGAACCAGGCAATGCCTCGCTCGACTCCGCCAACCCAGACATAGCCGGTGAATGCGTTGCGCCAATCGCGATCTGCTTTGCGGTCGGACTTCCAGACCGCGCCCTTTCCTTCGGGAATTTTTCCGGAGTAGTTGCGCCGTAGGCTTCCGGTATCTTCATGCATCAGGGAGGCCTCGGAAGCCACCACCGGTATTTCCAGCCACATGCGGGTGATCTCCACCGGCTTGACACCTGGCATCAAGGTCATAGTCACTTTCATCATGCCGTCCATCTCGATTTCCGAGACAGTCTCTACAATCACCTCATCACTCGTCACCTTCGCTTTGTATTTCGCCAAATGCGGTTCGGACAAGACAAACTTCCCCTCCGCGAATTCCCATGAACCTTCCTTTCCGGATTCAGTCTCATAACAGAGACGTACCGGCGCCGCCAGCAACTCGCGCCCCTGAGACAGCACCGAGTCCCAGAGTCCGAAACCGTTCATCCGGTACTTGCGTAAAACTACCGAGGCGGTATTGCCGTCTACCTGGATCGCTTCGAAGGGAGGAAATATCTCATTGCTTATCCCCAGGTCATTGGCCTGCCAGGGGAATTGCTTCGATTCGAATGTCCACGGCTCGCTTTTAAGTTCCTTGCCATCAATGTTGACGACGACGCTAAGCGTGTATGCGCCGTCCGCAAGTTTTGGGGTTTCCAGCTTTTCCAGCTTCTCATTGAAATCACGGTCAACTCTCAGGATTTCCTTGCCATTGCCGTCAGCCAGTTCCAGTGTGACTTTGTCCAGTTCCTTGACACCGGGCCGTGACAACCGATAGTAGATGGCGTTTTGGCTCGGCAGCCGCCATGCGCTGAGAAAGACGGGGGCGGAGAGGGCCGCCTTCTTTATTTTTCCAGGATCAACATAGCTCCAGTAGCGGTTGTCCGCTTCGTCCGCGCTCAGTCTACGTTCGTAGAGGCAAAGTTCGTCAACATCTCCGAAGGGGCGGCCTTTCCGGCTGCCGTCATTGAGAATTATTTCGCTTAGAAGTCCGTTTTTTGAGTCCACCGAGTTCTTCAGTAAGTTCTCCCCGGATGTTGAAAGTTTACCGTTTATGAACAAGAATATGGTCTCGGGATCCCAGGTGAGAACAATGTGATACCAGCGTCCCGGATGAAATTCCGTCTTCAACTGATCGCTGTGCATGCGCAATTTTTTCCCCTGATCGCGATAGTATATGGTAAATGCCTTGAACGGCACTGGCGCATTAAACAAATTTGCAGTAAGCCCGGAGCCTGAAAACAATCCAATGCCTTGGTCGGACAAATTGTTCATCCCCCTGGGGCGAACCCATAATTCTATCGCTCCCTGTGTCTTCCAATCGCCCAGAGGGCCGCTTATTTTCAAAGCCCCGTTCGCCGCCAGTCCCCTGACTCCGGGGACAAAATCGCCTTTGAAATCAACTTTGTACATATCCCTATATCTCTCGGCGATAGCGGGATCGCGGAGTTGCACCTCGGAGTGTGCGGACGGCTTCGTATCGCCGTCAAGGGAAAATGTCAACGTGGGCTGACTGCACCGCTCAAGAACCTCATCAAGCGGTGGCAGTCCCTCTTTGACTATTCGCCCAATCCATGGCATCGGGTCGAGTGGCCAGAAACGCTGGATACGGCAATGGATTCGAAGTTCGTCAATTAGCCCGGTAAAACCGTCTTTGCCGTCCTGATCCGCGCCAACGAAAAGATTGGCGGACTCCGTTTCCGGCTGTTCACCGCCCGCCCCTGAATTCGAACCGCAGTACACTTCGACACCGTTCACGTAAAGTGTGTCGAAAGGACTCTGATGTCCGCCGCAACTTATCCCGGCGACATGAACCCACTCGTTCAACGGCACTTTGCCCGGTTCGCTTTTGAAAAACACACCAGGGTTCTTGCCACCTTTGATACCCATGCCCAAGGCGCCTTCCGAGTCGACAAACAGTGAAAGCCCTATCGCCGTTCCCTTGTTGTCAGGCCGGCAGACAATCATGGACTTTCCACCCGCCGCCGGATAGCGCTCCATTTTGATCCAAGCCTCGACGGAGAGGCTTCTCACAACGCTCGATATGGACATTTTCAAGACATTCAATGGCTCAGTGGGAAAGCGCAGGAAGGAGACACCATCGAAATGCGCAGCGCCAGAAAACTTGCCTCCACCAATATACCTGGCATCGCCAAAGGTCTTGCCAGCACCGCTAACCTTTCCTTCGGCGGCAACCAGCCCCGTGTCGTCAAAATGAATCAGCACATATGTATTGGCTTCGATCTCGTATGGTTTCCAGAAGGCCACATCGGTCTCAGTCCAATTCGCCGGCCAAGAGCTACGGTCCACTGCGGCGGCACCAGACGCCAAGGACAGGAGATACATGCTTATTCCGATACGGAAACCGCAGCATCCGAAAATTAAAATGAGGAAATTCTTCATCGTTCTCATATCCTTAAATTAAATCGGTGCAAGTTTATGGTTTGACAATTACATTTGGCCACTCGGAATAGGCTATTCCGTCAACGTGTGTGTCGGCATAGACAAGATTATGGATCTTATTGTGCTTCCATCGTTCAGGATAGCTGAAAGTCTGATTATTGATCGCAACCCATACAATATTAATATCTCCCTGTCCCCTGCTGGCGTAGGGATTTCTATTGACAGCCGATTCTCCCAGAAGCACAGTTTTGGAGGGATTCTTTGCGATTGTAATTTTGTAGTTCGATATAAGATTTCCCAGCGGTGGCGTGTACTCCGAGAAAAGTGACTTGTTCGGCCCGTAACTTCCCGAATATCCGGTATAGTTGAGATATTTATTGTCAATTACTTCATAGTCCTTGGTGCAAATAAAGACCGAGTCCGGCTTGGCAGGATTGGATTTGACATTGTTGTAATTCTTCATATCCAGGTAACCGAGCTGGCAGACAGAGTCGTACCATCTACCGGGGTAACTCTGAGGATAATAGTCATTCCAGTCGTTTACATAAAAGCCGATTGTTGTGCCAAGGGTTTTCAGGTTATTTGCGCAAACTATTTTTTTTGCCTGATCCCTGGCGTTTTTCAGTGCAGGAAGAAGCATTGCCGCAAGAATTGCGATGATCGCAATTACCACCAAGAGTTCGATGAGCGTAAAGCATTTCCTCGACGAAAAAATCTTACATGCCGTGCTTTTTAATTTCCCGTTTCCCATTGCATCCTCCTGTTTTTAGATTCTATCAGGGCACAAGTCAAGGCTGTACTCCAGCAAGACATTCAAACTTACGCATTTTCGCACTCCAGAACTGCCTTCTGTCATCTGCCGCTTCCCCTAATCACCATTTCCGGTCCGACATACTCGACAAATGATTCGTCTCCCGCATTGCAATGATCGAATGCTTTCTTCCATGTTTTTCGCAGATCAAAAAACACGCTCGTGAATTCCTGCCCTACAATATTCGAATGACTCTGGTTGAAAAGACCTATCTTGTCAATCTTTGAAGTATCGATGCCCGATTTCATGGTTTGCCGGAAGAACTGTTGGACAAGATGGTCGGCAAGTCCGAAAACCGCCGTAGGCGCATTTTTTCCAAAGATCGACTTGAGCAGTCCGGCGTTTCCCTCGATATCCCCAATACCGACATATCTCAACTCCTTGCCGAATTTCATGTCAACCGACATTGACGCCCTTTTTAAATATTCTTGGAGGAACGGTTGCGGCTGGTTATGGTATCCTATCACCAGCATTCTGTCATTGCCCCGTCCCTTCAGGTAGCCGAGAGCCTTTCCGTAGGCGGCGGAGTAGTCATTTAAAACCGCTCTTTCCGGCTTTATCCCATGCCATTCCCAGCGGTTTACAAAACAACAGGGAATTGATGCGCAGGCTTTTCTCAGTTCATCAAGCTTAAAGTGCCTGGCCTCAATATCCATCAAAAAAACATCAGGTTCGCGTGCAATGATTTTTCTTATGCTGTCTTTCCAGTTTCCATCTTTATCAATAGTTCCAATGATTGGAATTATATTTGAATCAGCCGCTTCGGAAAATAGTGGTTCAAAATAGTTTTCGAAATAACCCTTTTGAATCGTTGTCAGCAAGGCAATCATTTTAGTTCCCTTGGTCTTCAAGGCCGGATTCACAAAAGTCCCGCTGCCGTGCCGGGCAATGATAAATCCATCCTGAGCCAACAGCTTGAAGCTGTGCCGTACGGTCGCCAGGCTGACTTGGTGACGCTGGGCGGTCTCGCGCAAACCGTCGAGCTTCTCTCCCGGCTTCAAATGCCCGCCTCTGATTTCCCTGACCAGCCTTGCAACCAGAAGATGCGATGGGGCATGTGTTATATTCTGCTCTAAAATCATGTCTTTGCATCCTTCACACTTAAACAACACTCTGCAACACACTTAGATTATAACACACCGCAGCACTCTTATCAACCGGCAAATTAAAATAATTTCCAATATTCTTTTCAACAGGGTGTCAGAGAAAAACTTTGACACCCTGACACTTTGGTTCCGGCTATTCCGGGTTAGGGGCATATGAAGATCAAAAATCATCGGCGTGTTTTACCATTAAAAACCAAAATAACCATATAA
>Ga0172379_10004520_pt1 | contig 20455 bp, 19 predicted proteins | sample GrowelOW334metaG_FD_119756 | JGI IMG/M metagenome (GOLD analysis project Ga0172379, IMG submission 119756) | Groundwater microbial communities from an aquifer near a municipal landfill in Southern Ontario, Canada - Groundwater well OW334 metaG | ecosystem: Environmental > Aquatic > Deep...
ATCTCCAAGGCCGGCGAGATCTGACGCAGGTTGACCAGTGTCTGTTGCAGGCCGTACCAGGTCATAATCATGAGCAGGACAAGCATCAGGCATAGCGAACCTCCCCGGGCGATCCGGGCCGCTCGGTAGGGGAGCCTGTCAACAACGGTGGTCAGACTGATCTGGTAACCTTTCCTGAGCCCGATGGCTGCCCCCATCATGGAGAGCCAGACCAGGGAAAAGGTCGCTGCCTCCCCGGACCAGCTCGGCATGGCTTCAAGCAGATAACGCCCCGCCACTTCGTAGGGGATGACGATGGCCATAATCGCCATGGTAAGGATCGTGATCCCCCCGGCAAATTTCAATAAAATCCCATTGAGCCGGGACAGGACATATAATGGCGATACCTTCGCAGAAAGCCCCGGCGCTGCTTCGTTGCCTTTCATTACTTGGTATTTATGATCGCTTCCACCTTGTCTTTGCCAAAGGACTGGATGAATTCCCCCATCGCCCCTTCCATGAGCTTGTACCAGGCCCCCTTGTCGATGCCCTTGGTCACCGTCATCCCCTTGGCGGCCAGTTCGGCAATCTGTTTCTCCTCGTTTTCCCGCCCGAGTTTGCGCTGGTAGGGGGCGACCTCCTGGGCCGTCTTCAACAGCATGTCCTGATCTTCTTTCGCGAGGGCCTGCCAGGTCTTGGGGCTGACGACGATCAGGGCCGGGGAATAGACATGCTGGGTCAGGGAGAGGTATTTCTGGACCTCGTTCAGCTTGGAAGTGTAAATCACCGCGATGGGATTCTCCTGCCCGTCAATGGTTTTCTGCTGCAGGGCGCCGTAGACCTCGCCATAGGCCATGGGGACGGAATTGACGCCGACAGCCTTCCAGGCGGCGAGATGGATTTTGTTTTCCATCGTCCTGATCTTCAGGCCCTTGGCGTCGGCAGGGGCTTTCACCGCCTTCTTTGAGTTGGTGAGGTTCCGGAAGCCGTTTTCCCAGAAGGCCAGTCCCTTGAGATTGGCCTTGCCCAGATCATCGAGGAGCTGGCGGCCGAGGGGGCCGTCGAGAACCTTGTCCACATGGGCGTAATCGCGGAAGAGGAACGGTAGATCAAGAATGCCGATGGAGGGACTGAAACCGCCGACCGGACCGGTGGAGCCGCCATAAAAGTCGATGGCCCCCTGCTGGATCGCCTCTAGGAGCTCCCGTTCCCCCTTGCCAAGCTGTCCGTTGGGGTAAATGGTGATCTCGATGCGGCCCTTGCTCCGTTCCTTGACCAGTTGGGCAAATCTGGCCGCTCCCTGGTTATAGGTGTGGTCCATTGCCGTCAGGGAGGCAAGCTTAAAGGCGATCTTGCCTTCCCCCTTGGGGGCCATCTTGTCCTGTCCGCCGCCGCAACCGCCGATCATTAGTGCCAAGATTAAAACAGGCAGTAAAAATGTTATTCTTCTCCACATGATCTCCTACCTCCATTTATTTTATATGCCCGTTTCGGTCATAGGTGTTAGTAGAATCGTTAACATCGGGGTCTTTCTTAACAGAACATCCGGCTGTTTTCAATATGAACATCGGAGTCCGTCCTTCCATAAGATTCTTATTTCAGTCGCCTTGCTAAGGACAGAAAAATTTTCCTTGACAAATTTAATTCGATGCATTAATTTCCACTAAAATGATAGAGATTGTATAGAAATGAAATTGTCAACCAGAGGTAGATACGGGGTCCGGTTCATGTTCGATCTTGCCGCCCATTACGGGGAAGGGCCAATCTACCTGAAGGATATTGCCAAACGCCAGGGGATATCGGAAAAGTATCTCTGGCATCTCGTGACACCTTTGAAATCGGCCGGCTTGATCACTACCGTCCGGGGGGCGAAGGGCGGCTATTATCTTTCCCGGCCTCCCCAGGATATCAACCTGATGGATGTCGTCAGGGTCCTGGAAGGTCCGATCTGCTTCGTCGATTGCGTTGAAAACTCTTCCGTTTGTGACCGGGCGGATAGCTGTATTTCCCGGGAGGTATGGGGAGAGGTGTCCCATAAAGTCGACGAAATACTCTCGGGGATCACCTTGGAGAATCTGATGGAGAGGCAGCGCAGCAAGACGCCGGACGCGGCGATGTTCATCTGAGGGCTGCGCTGAAAGTCCATGTGCGCTGTTACGCTTCATGGTGAGGAAAGAGAACCCATGTTGAAGAGTTATTTGTGGAAAGGAAACGGTAAGATGTGGATTATCCTTATGATAATGTGTTGTTGTACCGGGGAGGGTTGTCCATACGCCGGGGAGGGGTGAGCATGAGCTGACCTTCCCGATCAGCGATGGAGCAAAGGCCCACTAAGACAAGATGAAGGCGTTTTTAGTGGGTTTTCTTTTTACGGTAAAAAAAGGAGAGAAGAAATCATGCCAAAGAGAAGATTGGATACCTTAGTCGTTCACGCCGGCCAGGAAACTCCCGATCCTACTACCGGCGCCCGGGCCGTACCCATTTATCAGACCACGTCTTACGTCTTCAAGGATACGGCCCATGCGGCCAGCCTTTTTGCCCTTCAGCAATTCGGCAACATCTACACCCGGATCATGAATCCCACGACGGATGTCTTCGAACGCCGGATTGCGGCCATCGAAGGAGGCAGCGGGGCCTTGGCCGTAGCTTCCGGTCAGGCGGCGATCACCATGGCCATTCTTGGCGTCACCCGGTTGGGCGACGAGATCGTTGCCGCCGACAATCTCTACGGGGGTACCTATCAGCTTTTCCATCATACCCTCCCCCGGTTGGGACGGACGGTGAGATTCGTAAATTCACAGACCCCGGAGGCGTTCCGGCAGGCCATTACGGATACAACCAGGGCCATCTTTGCTGAAACCATTGGGAATCCCAAGCTGGACGTCCCGGATTTTGAGGCCATTGCCGCAATTGCCCGTGACGCCGGGGTCCCCTTCATAGTGGATAATACGTGCGGCGTGGGAATAGTGCAGCCTTTGGCTTATGGGGCCGACATCATCGCCTCTTCGGCGACGAAATTTATCGGCGGCCACGGGACCTCCATCGGCGGGGTTATTGTGGACGGGGGCAAGTTCAACTGGGGGAACGGCAAGTTTCCCGAATTTACGGAACCAGATCCCAGCTACCATGGACTGAAATTCTGGGAGGTCTTCGGCGCCTTCCCCGAGGCGGGCAACATCGCCTTTATTATCAAGACCCGGGTAGAATTGCTCCGGGATCTTGGGGCCTGTCTTAGTCCTTTTAACTCCTTTTTATTCCTCCAGGGCCTGGAAACCCTGACCCTGCGGCAGAAGAAGCACTCGGAAAACGCCCTCGCCGTGGCGGGATTTCTTAAAGAGCACCCCCTGGTGAACTGGGTGAATTATCCCGGCCTGCCGGAACATCCCAGCCATGCCACGGCCCGGAAATACCTGGACGGTCAGTACGGCGCCCTGGTGGGCTTCGGCATCAAGGGCGGTCTGGAAGCGGGCAAACGGTTTATCGAAGCCGTAGAGCTGCTCTCCCATTTAGCGAATATCGGCGACGCCAAGAGCCTGGTCATCCATCCCGCCTCGACAACCCACCAGCAGTTGAGTAGAGAGGAGCAGGAGGCGACGGGGGTAACGGAAGACTTCATTCGTTTATCCATCGGCATCGAGGATGTCGAGGACATTAAAGAAGACATCGATCAGGCGTTGAGAAAAGCCGCTTCATGAAAGGACTTGTAACACATGAAAATATATAATGATATTACCAAAACCATCGGCCACACCCCCCTGGTGCGGCTGCATCGGATTGCGAACGGCAGCAAGGCGCAGGTCGTCGCAAAACTGGAATCTTTCAATCCCTTGTCCAGCGTCAAGGACCGCATCGGCGCCGCCATGATCACGGACGCAGAGGAACGGGGGCTACTGAAGCCCGGCGCCGTCCTGGTGGAGCCCACCAGCGGCAACACCGGCATCGCCCTGGCCTTTGTGGCGGCTTCCCGGGGTTACCGGCTGATCCTGACCATGCCGGACACGATGAGCGTGGAAAGACGGCAACTTCTGGAAATCTTTGGAGCCGAACTTGTCCTCACTCCGGGAGCGGAAGGGATGAAGGGGGCCATAAGGAAGGCGGAAGAATTGGAGGCGACGATTCCCGGCGCTTTGATGCTCCAGCAGTTCAACAACCCGGCCAATCCCGAGATTCACCGCCGGACAACGGCGGAGGAAATTTGGAGCGATACGGACGGACAGGCTGACATCCTGGTGGCCGGCGTCGGCACGGGTGGGACCATCACGGGGATCGGGGAAGTTCTCAAGGCCCGGAAACCGGAATTCAGGGTTATCGCCGTTGAACCCGCCGATTCGCCGGTCCTTTCAGGAGGACAGGCGGGACCGCACAAGATTCAGGGCATCGGCGCGGGCTTTGTGCCCCAAGTGCTCAATAAGGATGTCATCGATGAAATTATAAAGGTTACGAACGAAAACGCCGGGATCATTGCCCGCCGCCTGGCCAGGGAAGAAGGCATTCTGGCGGGTATATCCTGCGGCGCCGCCGTGTGGGCCGCCCTGGAGGTCGCAAAAAGACCTGAAAGCGAGGGTAAGTTAGTCGTCGCCATCCTCCCCGACACGGGGGAACGATATCTGACCACCTGGTTATTCCGGGAAGGTTAATATCATGCTTCCCCCCTCTTCGAGGGGGAGATCGGGAGGGGGATGGGTTGTATACCGGGGCGGAATAATACACGATGACATATCCGCCTTCCAAGTTTGTCATGCCGGACTTGATCCGGCATCCAGTGTTTTTCTGGATTCCGGCTTTCGCCGGAATGACGGTATGTACAATTAATTATGTCGTTGTGCATCGTTCAATAGGCTGTGGTGGTGTTGACAATGGAAATTTGGCATGGTGTAATTGAATATGAAGTCAATAAATAAAAAACAGGCGCAGCCGGAGGCAGGGGTTGAGGCAACCCGGCATTTTACCTTTGCCCACCCCCCTCACGAACTGCTGCTCGAGTGCGGCGAAAAGCTGGGTCCCATCACCCTGGCTTATGAGACCTACGGCCGTCTCAATGCCGAGAAATCCAACGCCATCCTTGTTCTCCATGCCTTGTCCGGGGACGCCCATGCCGCTGATCTCCATGGGGGTGGTGATGATCCGGGCTGGTGGAACGAAATGATCGGCCCGGGAAAGGGCTTTGACACAAACGAGTATTTCGTGATCTGTTCCAATATCATCGGCGGCTGCAAAGGCTCGACGGGGCCAGCATCTCTGAATCCGAAAACGGGCCGACCCTACGCCCTGGATTTCCCCTTCCTGACCATAGCCGATATGGTAAACGCCCAGCACCATCTCATCGATCATCTCGGCATCGAGAGACTTCTCTGCGTAGCCGGTGGTTCCATGGGGGGGATGCAGGCCCTCCAGTGGGCGGCTTCCTACCCGGAAAGGGTGCGGGCGGCCATCCCCATTGCCACGGCCCTGAAACATTCTCCCCAGCAGATCGCCTTCAACGAGGTAGTGCGCCAGTCCATCATGGCCGACCCCGCCTGGCGGGAGGGTAACTATTACGATTTCGGGCAACCGGAAAAGGGGCTGGCCGTGGCGCGCATGATCGGTCACATCACCTTCATGAGCGATCAGTCCATGGAGGAAAAATTTTCCCGGCGGTTAAAAAACGGCGCCTTCAGCTTTAATTTCGACGCCGACTTCGAGGTGGAGGGCTACCTTCGCTACCGGGGGGCAAACTTCGTGAAGCGTTTCGACGCCAACTCGTATCTTTACATCACCAAGGCCATGGATTACTTCAACCTGTCCGGCGGAAAACTTATCCCGACGGGGAAGCCCATCAACACCCGCTTTCTGGTCATCTCCTTCCAGTCGGACTGGCTGTATCCATCTTATCAATCCCAGGATATTGTCCGGAAACTGAAGGGCAAACAGGTGGACATCACCTACTGCGAATTGAAATCAACCTATGGCCACGACGCCTTTCTGGTAGAGGTGGAGGAGCAGACGGAACTGATCCGACACTTCCTCGGTGTGACCCTGAAGGGCTACCATAGCTGGAATGGCCAGGGGATCAAATATGGCGGATTCGGATAATGAAAAATAATAATTTTCCGGAGCGTCCCGACCATCGCATCATTTATGAGGCGATTGCGCCGGAATCGCGGGTCCTCGATCTGGGTTGCGGGACGGGAGAGCTTCTGTATCACCTGGTCCGTTTCAAGCAAGCCCGGGTTCAGGGGATCGAAATGGATAAAAAGGCGTTTTATGAATGTGTAAAAAGGGGATTGAGCGTCTTCCAGGGGGACATTGAAACGGGTCTCGTAGAGTATCCCGACGGGGCCTTCGATGACGTCATCCTCAATCAGTGCCTTCAGGAAGTGCGCAAGGTTGATTTTGTCATCGAGGAATCCCTGCGGGTGGGGAAACGCGTGATCGTGGGGTTTCCCAATTTTGCCCATTTCCACTCCCGGCTGATGCTGGGCCTGGGGGGGCGCTCACCAATTACGGCCTCCCTGCCCTATTTGTGGTATGATACGCCGAATGTCCGGTTTCTCAGTATTAAGGATTTTCAGATATTCTGCGCTGAAAAGAGACTGAAGGTTCTGAGCGCCCATTTTCTGGGGAAGACGGGACCGGTCACTTTCTGGCCGAATCTCTTCGCCCTGAACGCGGTTTTTGTGCTGACAAAAGGAAAGGAAGGTTGACAAAGATGAAGCCTGTCTATTTTGACTATGCGGCGACGACTCCCTGCGACCCGGAGGTGGTGGCGGCCATGTTGCCATACTTTTGTGAACGTTTCGGCAATCCGTCGAGCATGCATGCCTTTGGCCAGGAGACGAAAGGGGCCGTCGAGGACGCCCGGGAGCGGATCGCCTCCTTTTTGGGGGCGGCACCGGGGGAGATCGTCTTCACCAGCGGCGGCACGGAGAGCAACAATATGGCCGTCAAAGGGGTGGCCTATGCGAGGCGGGGCAAGGGAAACCATATCATCACCTCCCCTATTGAGCATCACGCCGTTCTGGAGCCGTGCCATTTTCTGGAAAAAGATGGATTTGAAATTACGATCCTGCCGGTGGACGGCGACGGCCTCGTTAATCCCGACGATGTCCGCCGGGCCATTACGGACAAAACGATCCTTATCTCCATTATGCATGCCAATAATGAGATCGGAACGATCCAGCCCATTGCCGAAATCGGCAAGCTGGCCAGGGAGCGGGGCATTTACTTTCACACCGATGCGGTCCAGACTCTGGGACATCTGCCCTTTACCGTGAACGACCTGAATGTGGATCTCCTGAGCGCTTCAGCCCACAAACTCTACGGCCCCAAGGGGATCGGCCTACTTTACGTGCGGAAGGGGACACGACTTACTCCGTTCATGCACGGCGGGGAACAGGAAAACAGGCGCCGGGCCTCGACCCACAACGTGCCGGGGATCGTCGGTTTCGGTAAGGCCGTAGAGATGGCCCGGGATTCTCTGAAAAAAGAGGTCCAGGACCTTACCGCCTTTCGGGACAAGCTGATCAGAGGTTTCCAGGAAAAAATGGACCAGGTGAAGCTCAACGGCCATCCGACACAACGCTTGCCCAATAATGTCAATATCTCTATCGCCCATGTGGAAGGGGAAGGAATGCTCCTCAGCCTGGATATGCTCGGCATTGCATGTTCCACCGGTTCGGCATGCTCCTCGGCGAGTCTGGCGCCGTCTCATGTCCTGATGGCCATCGGCCTGCCCCATGAACTGGCCCACGGCTCCCTGCGCTTCACCATGGGACAGCCGACGACGGCGGCAGATGTTGACCGCCTCCTGGAGGTATTGCCCCCGGTAGTGGCAAAGTTGCGCGCCATGTCGCCCCTGTACCAGCAGGATAGTAATGCGCCCAAGGCGTGTTGAAGCCAAGGGAAATTTCAATAATACTGGATTCCCGGTCAAGCCCGGAATGACAGAGAAAATGAGGATGCCATGAGTCAATACAGTGAAAAAGTAATGGACCATTTCGCAAATCCCCGTAATGTGGGGGAAATCGAAAACGCCGACGGCATCGGCAAGGTGGGGAACGCTGTCTGCGGAGATATTATGAATCTCTACCTGCGGGTGGAAAACAACGTCATCACCGATGCCAAATTCAAAACCTTCGGGTGCGGAGCTGCTATTGCCACCAGTTCCATGGTAACGGAGCTCGTGAAGGGCAAGACCATCGACGAGGCCCTGGCTATAACCAACCGGGCCGTGGCGGAGGCCCTGGGAGGGCTGCCGCCCATCAAGATGCATTGCTCCGTTTTGGCCGAAGAGGCCTTGCAGTCGGCCATTGACGATTATTTAAAAAAACAGCGGGATAAGGCATGAGCAAAAAGGTGGCCATAGCCATCAGCGGCGGCGTGGATTCCTCCGCCGCAGCCTGGCTTCTTAAGGAAGATGGACATGATGTCATCGGCGTCACCATGTGCCTGGGCATCCCCACGGTGGAAGATGGACCCGTCAAGTGCTGCGGCCCCAAAGAGATCGAAGACGCCCGCCGGGTCTGCCAGAAGTTGGGAATCCCCCATTATGTCCTCGATTTTGCAGGCGATCTCGACGCCATGATCATTCGTCCCTTCATAGCCGAATATCTGAAGGGGCGGACCCCGAACCCCTGTGTGGAATGTAACCGGTCCATCAAGTTTGGGACCCTCATGCAAAAGGTCCGGGCCATGGGTTTCGAGTATCTGGCCACGGGGCATTATGCCCGGGTGGATCATGAACATTTCCCTGCTCGCCTGTGCGTCCCCCGCGATACCAGGAAGGATCAGACCTATTTCCTCTACGCCATGGGCAAGGAGGAACTTCGCCATGTCCTGTTTCCCCTGGCCGATTATCACAAGGATGAAGTGCGCAAACTGGCCGCGGCGGCCCAGCTTCCCACTTCGGAAAAACCGGACAGCCAGGACATCTGCTTCATCCCCAGAGAAGGAATGGAAACTTTCATCAAGCAGCGTGCCGGGGAAGAGATCCATTCAGGAGATGTTGTGACCCCTGCGGGAAAGGTACTCGGCCGCCATCGGGGGCTGCCCTTTTACACCGTTGGACAGCGGGGCGGCCTGGGGATCAGCAATCCCGTGCCCCTTTATGTCCTGACCCTTGATATTGAGAACAACCGGCTTGTGGTTGGAGAAAAGCACGAGGTCCGGGCGACAGGACTTATTGCCGACCGTCTCAATCTGCTGGTGGACCGGCCCCCCGCACGAGCGACCGCCAAGATAAGGTATGCCCACAGGGCGGCGCCTTGTGACGTGAAATGGGGAGATACATCCCTGACCATCCATTTTGATCAGCCCCAGGAAGCAATCACTCCCGGCCAATCCGTGGTCGTCTACGACGGCGACGTGGTTGTGGGAGGAGGCATTATCCGGGAGGCAATAACCTGAAATAAATGCATTCTGTCATTCCGGGCTCGACCCGGAATCCAGTATTGTCAATTGTTTATATTCATTATAGATTCCCGCCTACGCGGGAATGACTACTTCTTTACGAGGGTGTCAAAAAATTATGAACATCGTTGAAAAGATTTTAAAACTGAAGAAAGAAAGAAACGCCGTTATCCTTGCCCACAACTATCAGATTCCCGAGGTGCAGGATATCGCCGACTTTGTCGGCGACTCCCTGGGCTTGAGCATTCAGGCGGCACAAACGGACGCCGCCGTCATTGTCTTCTGCGGTGTCCACTTCATGGCGGAAACGGCCAAGATCCTCTCGCCCGGGAAAACCGTCCTGCTGCCGGAAAAGGCCGCGGGCTGTCCCATGGCGGACATGATCAACGCCGACCAGCTCCGCACCCTGAAGGCGGAACACCCCGGGGCGAAAGACCTCTGCTATGTCAACACCACCGCCGCCGTCAAGGCGGAGTGCGACCTGTGCTGCACCTCCGCCAACGCCGTCCGGATGGTCCGGGAAGGGCTCAAGGATGCGGAAGAAATCATCTTTGTCCCCGATAAATACCTGGCCGATTATGTGTCAACGCAAACGGGACGCTCCTTCATCGTCTGGCCGGGATTCTGCCCCACCCACGCCCGCATCCTGCCGGAGAATGTTCTCGAGGAAAAGGAGCTGCACCCGGAGGCGTTAGTAATCGCCCATCCAGAATGCCCTCCGGAGTTACGCAAATTGGCCGACTGCGTGACCTCCACGGAGGGGATGTGTCGCTACGTTAAGGAGGCCGCAGCCAAAGAAATCATCGTGGCCACGGAACGGGGCATCCTCCATCGCCTCCGAAAGGAAAATCCCGACAAAGTGTTCTATCCGGCCTCAAAATTCGCCCTCTGCATGAACATGAAACTGATTCAGTTGGAAAAAATTCTCTGGGCATTGGAAGACATGGGCCATGAGATCGTCGTTCCTGAAACGATAGCCGACAAGGCCCGGGCAAGCATTCAACGGATGCTCGATTTCAGTGAGTGAAAGGGAAGATAAAATGACAAAAGGTATTGTTGTTGCTGTTTGTCACAGCGATCAGAAAGGGACCCGCAAGGCGCCCATACCGTCGGGCATCTTCATTGAGGATTACGGCATGTCCGGAGACGCCCATGCCGAACAAGGAATCCGGCGTCAGGTAAGCCTCCTTGCAGAGGCCAGCATCGAGAAGATGAAAAAGCTGGGCATTGAGGTGGGGCCGGGTGATTTTGCCGAGAACCTGACCATTTCCGGACTGGAGCTGCATCACCTGCCGCCGGGAACGCGCCTGCGGGCCGGGTCCGAGGTCCTCCTGGAAATAACCCAGATCGGCAAGGCCTGTCACAAGGGCTGCGCCATTTTTGCACAGGTGGGGACTTGCATTATGCCCAAGGAGGGAGTCTTTGCCCGGGTGGTTAAGGGCGGCATCGTCAACACCGGTGATACCGTCAAGATCGCCTAGCAAGTCTAACTAACCCTGATATTAAGTGAACAAGGAACAAAGCTATGAATGACACAAAGGAAATGGACCTGACAGCGGTAGTGGACTCCCTGTGCGTCACGAACAACGGCTTTTCCGGGGCCATGCGCCGTGATCAGAACGACCAGCCACTTCCCTCCCGGGATGTGATCATTGAAATCGTCGAGGCCCTGCGCTCAGTGCTGTTTCCAGGCTATTTCGGTTTTTCAGGCCTGAGGGCAAGCAGCGTCCACTTTCACGTTGGAGCCACCCTGGACCGTCTGCGTCCCATTTTAGAGGAACAGATAAAAAGAGGGCTCTGTTTTTCCTGCGTCCGGGGCAACGCTTCCATCAGGCCCCCCCATACCAGAGACTATTGCCCCGATTGCGATCATCGCCCCGAAGACGTCACCAACCGCTTTCTGGCCCGCCTTCCCGCTATCCAGCGCCTGCTGTCCACAGATGTCCAGGCCTCCTTTGAAGGCGACCCGGCTGCCTCCAGCTCCGATGAGGTCATATTCTGCTATCCCGGCCTCCTGGCGATCACCAATTACCGCCTCGCCCACGAACTCCATCTATTGGAGGTTCCTCTCATCTCCCGGATGATTACCGAGTATGCCCACAGCATCACAGGGATCGACATTCACCCCGGGGCGTCCATCGGCAGATATTTCTTTATTGACCACGGCACGGGAGTGGTCATCGGAGAAACCTGCCTCATTGGCGACCGGGTCCGCATTTACCAGGGGGTGACTCTGGGGGCCAAGAGCTTCAAGCTGGATGAAGAGGGCAAACCGATCAAAGGCATCCCCCGCCATCCCGTCGTGGAAGATGACGTGACCATCTATTCCGGGGCGACCATTCTGGGCCGTGTCACGATCGGCAAAGGCTCCGTCATCGGCGGCAACGTCTGGCTTGTCGATAGCGTCCCACCCTACAGCCGGATCTCCCAGGCCCAGATCCGGCAGGAGCTATATGAAAACGGCGCCGGGATCTGAATGGGGTAAATTCCCTTGAAGAGATAAAAAGCTAACGGAGAATTCAAATGAACCGCATTATTCTTAAAAAATGTCCCAAGGTTTATATCCTCGAAACACACCGTTCCAAGACGCCGGACTCCACTCTTCAGTTTATAGAGCGGATCAAGGAAACGGTCGGCATGATGTCCTTCCGAAACGCCACGGAGGTGGACAGAATTGGGATTCAGGTTTTCACCTGCGATCGTATCAGGCCTGACGGTTCAAAGACAAGTCACACCGGCAAGGGCGTTTCTCCGATCCAGGCACAGGTTTCCATTACCATGGAGGCAATCGAACGCTACTGTTCCGAATTCAGAGAAGAATATCTGGATAAGCTTGTCCGGGGAAGCTACAACCAGCTGAAATCCAAGTTTAATGTCCTCGATCCCCGGTCAATGATACTTTCCGGGTTGAACGATTACAATCACGACTGGGAAATCAACTGGACATGGGGATACGACCTGTCCAAAGAAGAAGATATTCTTGTCCCGGCCTGCGCGGTCTATCATCCTTTCCATGAAGATAAAGAATTGATGATGAGCACTCATACCAACGGTATTGCCGCCGGAAATACCATGGAAGAGGCGGTGATTCACGGTCTTGCCGAGGTTATAGAACGAGACGCCTGGAGTATCGCCCAGTACACGCAGCATTTCCATGATGCCATCTTTATCGAAGACGATCGGGAGAACGATTTCATTATCGGCATTTTTGAAAAGTTTGAAAAAGCGGGAATCGAAATAGTGGCTAAAGATCTCACCACCGATGTGGGGATACCTGTCGTCGCTGCTTTTTCCCGCGATTTGCAACACGGGACAATGGAGACCATAGATGGCTTGGGATCCCATCTGGATCCCAAAGTGGCTACGGTGCGCGCGCTCCTCGAGATTGCGACGACCCGCGCCCTTTTTATCCAGAAATACGGACTTGAAGGGATGTGCGAAACGGCGCCTCTTTATCTTCGCCAAGGGGAAGATGAAAACCCCCGTTTCTATGCCTACAATCAAAAGGGTATCAAGGAGCTCGAAGTGGGCTATAGCACCGACATTTATGATGACATTCAAAGCATGATTGCCAAACTCCGGGCGAGGGGGTTGGAGCGCGTTATCGCCGTCAATCTCACCAGGTCCGATGTGGACATCCCCACCGTCCGAATGATCGTCCCCGGAATGGAGACCTATTGTTTTGACAAGACAAGAGTGGGAGAAAGGGCCATGAAAGCCCTCGCTGAGGAAGCTTGATTTGGAAGCGGAGATTTTGTGACCGGATCAGCGATGGATGAAAGATTATATGGCGTCTTTACCGTCAAAGAGATCATCTGCAATGGTGATAACGCCCGATTGGACGATACGGGAAAAAGCGTTATCGGCGAAATATCCCTGAAGATCTACATCAACGGCACGGAATACGCCTCCCTCCTTTGCCTCAACCAGTTGACGGAAGAACTGGCCCTGGGGTTTCTCTACAGTGAAGGTGTTATTGACACCATTGCAGATGTCTCGTCCATAACCTATAATGAGCGCCTCTTTGCCGTAATGATCGATCTTGTTCCCGGAAGAGCGGTCGAAAAGTGCGAAAGCCTGCGCAGCGTCACTTCGGGCTGCGGGAAATGCTTCACCTACATCAATCCCCTAAAAGACGAGAAATTCCTCCCCGTTTCAAGCCAGGACAAATTCCCTCTCCCCGACATCCTCCGCTCCATGAAGGAATTCGAGCGGCGCTCCGAGGTTTATCGGGCCATCGGCGGGGTCCACAGCGTCTTGTTCCAGCACGCCGCTTGCTCCGTTTTTAACGAAGATATCGGACGGCACAACTGTTTTGATAAGATCGCAGGCGTCCTCCTTAGAAACGATAAAATGCATCTTGTCAGCGGCGGCATCCTCTTCGTGAGCGGGAGGGTTTCTTCTGAAATCATCACCAAGGTCATCAGGCTCGGCGTCCCGGTCCTTGTCTCCCGATCGACCCCCACGGCAGCCGCAGTAAATCTCGCCAGAAAGTACAATGTAACTCTCTTGGGATATGTGCGGAGCAATGCCGGGTACGTATATTCCGGGGAAGAGCGGTTGTTGCCGGAAGCGAAAGGGCAGGTATTAAAATCGGAGATATGATGAATCGCAAAGCCATAGCACTGTTGTCCGGGGGCCTGGATAGCACCCTGGCAGTGAAGCTGATGATTGATCAGGGGATCGATATGACGGCCATACATTTTACCAGCATCTTCTGCAATTGCACGCCGAAAACGGCGGGTTGTAAAATGCAGGCCCGGAAAGTAGCCGAGGAGTTCGACGTCCCCATCCGAGTCATCCATAAAGGAATGGATTACATCAAAATGGTCGAGCGCCCGCCCCACGGCCACGGCAGCGGCATGAATCCCTGCATCGATTGCCGGATCTACATGCTCCGCAAGGTCAGAGAGATGATGCCCGAGTTGGATGCCTCTTTTGTCATCACGGGAGAGGTCCTGGGACAGCGGCCCATGTCGCAACAGCGCCATACGATCCGCCTGATCGAGCGGGAAAGCGGCTTGGCCGATCTCATTTTACGACCCCTGTCGGCTTTGCATTTCGAGCCCACCCGGCCGGAACGGGAAGGCATTGTAGACCGGGAAAAGCTCCTGGACATGTCCGGACGGACCAGAAAACCACAGTTCGCCCTCGCCGCAGAGCTGGGCGTCAAAGACTACCCATGCCCGGCCGGGGGCTGCCTCCTGACCGACAAGGTGATCGCCGCCCGCTTGCGCGATCTCTTCACCCATCAACCAGATTACACGCACACCGACCTGGTGCTGATCACAACGGGTCGCCACCTCCGCCTGCGACCCGGCCTGAAGGTGATTATGGGACGCATCCAGGAGGAAAATGAGCGGGTCACAGGCTTGGCCAGCCCCGAACAATTCCTCTTCAGCCCGCATAATTTCCGGGGACCAACGGCGCTGGCCATCGGCATGTTAAACGACAATGACCGACGGATGATCGGCGAGATCATTGCGGCCTTCAGCCAGGATCATGAACAAGTCTATACCGTCCGGCAGCGGAGCAGGAAAGAGGGATTTCCCATGCTGGCAGTGACGGAGAAAAAACCAAGGGAGGGCTATGAACTTTTGCGAATCGGCTGAGGATCATAACAGACGGCATGAAGGCAGGATAGTGGTGCAAAATTTCCTTCCAATAAAATATGAATAATTCATACAAGTAAAGCGCCAGAATATATTCACTAATTTCCGAAACATCAAAAAAACCGCCGAATGCATTTTTTTCTTGACAAAATCTTTTCAATGAATTATCTACCTTTCCCATTAAAATAGTAGACATTAGGTCTTCTGGTTGATTTTGGCCAATTATCAGTGAAAGGCCCCACAAGGCGGGGGTAACGAAACCATGAAAGATTATTTAACATTGAAGAGAATCGCTGCCGCAAGAAGGGGTCGTCGTGAAGACGCTGCCCGCCTGCCCATGATGATGTGTTGTCCCATGCATACCCGCCACCGGAGATGGGGAGGTTCGTTCATGTAATTCACTGGCAACAGTCATAGCAGTTATATAAGACGACGAAACCCACCAACCGGAAGCAATATGCAACGGTTGGCGGGTTTTTTTATTTTTGGCAGCAAACAAATTAAAACACAGGAGGAAAAGAAAATGACGGAAAGAAGATTGGAAACACTGGCATTACACGCGGGACAGGAAAGTCCCGACCCCACAACGGGCGCCCGGGCCGTACCTATTTATCAGACGACATCGTATGTCTTCAAAGACACGGGCCATGCCGCAAGCCTTTTTGGCCTTCAGGAATTCGGCAATATTTATACCCGGATCATGAACCCCACGACGGATGTTTTTGAAAAAAGGATCGCCGCCATCGAAGGAGGGACGGGCGCACTGGCCGTGGCCTCGGGACAGGCCGCAGAAACGCTGGCGATCCTGAACATAACCCGGGTGGGGGACGAAATCGTCTCGGCAGACAATCTCTACGGCGGGACCTATCAGCTCTTTCACTATACCCTGCCTAAGTTGGGACGGACGGTCAGGTTTGTCGATTCCAAAAAGCCGGAAGCATTCAAAGCGGCGATCACGGAAAAGACCAGGGCCGTCTACGCCGAGAGCATCGGCAATCCCAAGCTGGATGTCCCTGACTATGAAGCGATTGCGAAAATTGCTCATGAGGCGGGAATCCCTTTCATCGTCGACAACACCGTCGGGGTCGGCTTGATTAAACCGATCGACTATGGGGTCGATATCCTGGCCACCTCGGCGACGAAGTTCATCGGCGGGCATGGCACTTCCATCGGTGGGGTGATCGTTGACGCCGGAAAGTTCAACTGGGGAAACGGAAAGTTCCCGGAATTCACCGAACCGGACCCGAGTTATCACGGCCTGAAATTCTGGGACGTCTTCGGAAACTTCCCCGGCTTGGGCAACGTGGCCTTCATCATCAAGGCCAGGGTGCAATTGCTCCGGGATATCGGGGCGACTCTCAGTCCATTCAATTCGTTTCTCTTTCTCCAGGGGCTGGAGACCCTGCCTCTGAGACAGCGGCAGCATTCGCAAAACGCCCTGGAAGTGGCAAAATTCCTGAGAAAACACCCCCAGGTCAGTTGGGTTAATTACCCCGGTCTGGTGGATCATCCCAGCCATGCCCTGGCCGTGAAGTATTTCGGCAGTCATTACGGGGCGCTGGTGGGGTTCGGCATCAAGGGAGGATTGGAAAAGGGAAAGAAATTCATCAATTCCGTCAAGCTCCTCTCCCATCTGGCCAATATCGGCGACGCCAAGAGCCTCGTGATTCACCCCGCTTCCACGACTCATTCGCAATTGACAAAAGAAGAACAGGAAGTGACGGGTGTAACGGAAGATTTCATCCGCCTCTCCATTGGTCTCGAAAACGTGGAAGATATCAAGGAAGACATCGATCAAGCCCTGAAAAATACGGCTGCCTAACCTAAAAGAAAGAGAGTAGAGAAATGAAAATATATGAAGACATTACCAAGACCATCGGGCGAACCCCCCTCGTCGCATTGCATCGAATGTCCAACGGGACAAAGGCCCGGGTAGTTGTGAAGTTGGAATCCTTCAACCCCTTGTCCAGCGTGAAGGACCGGATCGGCGTGGCCATGATCGACGACGCCGAAAAGCGGGGCCTGCTGAAAAAAGGAGCTGTCATTATCGAGCCTACGAGCGGCAACACGGGCATCGCTCTGGCTTTCGTTGCCGCCGCGAAAGGCTACCGCCTGATCCTCACCATGCCGGATACCATGAGCCTGGAAAGACGGCAGCTCTTGGAGATTTTTGGGGCGGAGCTTGTCCTGACGCCGGGCGCCGAAGGCATGAAAGGCGCCATCAGCAAGGCTGAGGAACTATCGGTGACGATTCCAGGAGCGGTTATCCTTCAGCAGTTCAATAACCCGGCCAATCCCGAGATCCACAGAAAAACGACGGCCGAGGAGATCTGGAACGATACGGACGGTGAGGTTGATATCCTTATTGCCGGTATTGGCACCGGGGGAACCATCACCGGCGTTGCCGAAGTGATCAAGAAAAGGAAACCGTCATTCAGGGCTATCGCGGTCGAGCCCGAGGCATCGTCGGTGCTCTCGGGGGGACAGCCGGGACCGCATAAGATTCAAGGGATCGGCGCCGGTTTTGTCCCCCAGGTGCTCAACCGGGGGATCATTGACGAGGTGATCAAGGTCTCTAACGAAAATGCCGGGATCGTGGCCAGGCGCCTAGCCAGGGAAGAAGGTATTCTCGTCGGCATATCGAGCGGCGCCGCCCTCTGGGCCGCCCTGGAAGTGGCAAAAAGACAGGACAGTCAAGGGAAACTCATCGTTGCCGTCCTTCCCGATACGGGAGAACGGTATCTATCCACCTGGCTGTTCAGAGAGTAGAGGTAGGCTTATCATATGGATCAGCAAGAGAGATATAAATTGAACGTTCAGTTGGCGCAAATGCTGAAAGGCGGCGTCATCATGGACGTGACCAATGTGGAACAGGCAAAGATTGCCGAAGAGGCGGGCGCCGTGGCCGTCATGGCCCTGGAACGGGTGCCGTCGGATATCCGCCGGGACGGCGGTGTTGCCAGGATGTCCGACCCGGCCATGATCACCGCGATCAAAAAGGCCGTTACCATTCCGGTGATGGCCAAGGCGAGAATCGGCCATTTTGTGGAAGCGCTGATTCTGGAAGCGCTCAAGATCGACTATATTGACGAGAGCGAGGTACTGACGCCCGCGGATGAGGAATGCCACATCGACAAGATAAAATTTTCCATTCCCTTCGTATGCGGGGCGAGAAACCTCGGCGAGGCCCTGCGCCGCATTGCAGAAGGTGCAGCCATGATCCGTACCAAGGGTGAGGCGGGGACGGGAAATGTTGTCGAGGCCGTCCGGCACATGAGAACAATGAGCAGGGAAATCAGGCAACTACTTAATATGCCTAAGGAAGAAGTGACAAGTTTTACGAAGACAAACGGTATCCCTTATGAACTCGCCCTGCAGGTTCGTGAACTGGGAAGATTGCCGGTAGTTAACTTTGCCGCCGGCGGTATCGCCACCCCGGCAGATGCGGCCTTGATGATGCAACTCGGCTGCGACGGCGTCTTTGTCGGTTCCGGTATCTTCAAGTCGGCTAACCCGTCCGTCCGCGCCCGCGCTATCGTCAAGGCGACTGCTTATTATGAAGATCCGGTTAAGGTGCTTGAGGCATCCATAAACCTTGGCGACGCAATGCCCGGTCTTGAGATTTCTGAAATTCCGGAAGGACAATTACTCGCAGCGCGAGGCTGGTAGGAAATAACCGGAATCATGGATTTACCGGGTGGGTGGCGGCCTAAGCACTGTCAAATAGTATCAAATATAAAAAACCGTTGACAATACGAAGACTTTTTATGACAATCCAAAGCTGAATAGTTCCATCAATACAAAATAGGTTATGAAAAGAAAACTGAACATGAATCAATATCGGGAGGGTAAAAAAATGAAGCGAATAGCGTTAATTGTTGGCGTGTTATTTCTGATGGTGGGGCTGGTCCATGCCAAAGACTATGAGCTGACAAAAAAGGCCGGGGAGTATACGGTCCGAGTTGCAATCGACAAGAACCCGCCGGTCACGGGGAAGAATAACATGATCGTCGAGATCAAGGACGGAGCTTCCAAAGATGTGACCGATGCCAAGGTGGTCATTGATTACGGGATGCCGGCCATGCCGGGAATGCCGGCGATGAATTACAAGTCAGACGCCATGCTCCACGGAAGCATGTACCATGCCGTAGTCAACTTCTCTATGTCCGGTCCTTGGAACATAACCGTCAAGATTACGCGAGCGGGAAAGGCGCAGGCGGTGAAACTCAATGTGGATGTCAAGTAAATACTTGAAATTTATCCTATATTTGCAGATCTTGCTGCTCTTGGCGACGCCCGTCCTGGCGCAGGATTTGAAACTGGCTGACCTGGTTGGCGAGGCGCTAAAAAACAGCCCCGACATCCAGGCCTTTCAATCCAGGATCGAGGCGGCGAAACAGCGGATTCCCCAGGCAAAAAGCCTCCCTGACCCCCAGTTGACGTTCGGCTACCAGAACGAGGGGTTCGACCGCTATAGCTATGGTGAGGAACAGGGATCCCAGTGGATGTTCGGGGCGTCCCAGCAGTTTCTCTTCCCCGGCAAACGCGCCCTGAAAGGCGAGATGGCGGCCCGCGACGCCGAAAGTCAGGAGGCCATGTACGAGCTTCTGAAGCTCAAGACTGTGTCGCGGGTGACGGAACTCTATTACGACCTTTTTCTGGCCCACAAGAATATCGATCTCCTGAAGAATCGGGAGGATATTTTTATCCGCATCGAAGACCAGGCCCTGGCCCGGTACAGCACCGGGAAGGCGATGCAGCAGGAGGTCCTCATGGCCCAGACGGAGAAATACATGCTCCTCGAAAAAGAGGCCATGTTCCGTCAAAAGATCCAGTCCCTGGAGGCCATGTTGCGGGCGACGGTCGGTCGGCAAGGGGGGGCGCCGCTGGGAAGGCCGCCCGGAAATTTACCCTACCGGATCTTTCTCCATGAAGCCGACGTCGCCGTGAACACGGCGCTCCAGCACTCCCCTGAAATCAAGTCCCGGAACAAGATGATCGACGCCGCCAACGCCAGGGTTATGCTGGCCAAAAAAGACTATTTCCCGGATTTCAGCGTGAACGCCGGCTATTTCAACCGGACGGGCATTTACAAGGACATGTGGGGCCTGGCCTCAACGATCAATATCCCCATTTATTATAAATCGAAGCAGGAACCGGCCGTCCTGGAGGCCAAAGCCGCCCTTGCGCAGGCCAAGCAGGAATTGGAAGCGACCAAGCTCATGATTGACGCGGCGGTCCGGGACAATCTTTCCATGGTCAAATCGGCGGACAAGCTCATGGACCTGTATAAGAACGGCCTGATCCCCAAAAATACCCAGGATGTCGAGTCGGCCCTCGCGGGCTATGCTACGGGCAAGACGGAGGCCATTGTGATCCTCTCACGGGTCAAGGCGCTCCTGGAGTATGAAAACCAGTATTGGGTACAGTTTACGGAAAGGGAAAAGGCCATGGCGAGACTCCATGCGATCACGCAG
>Ga0172379_10004521_pt1 | contig 20446 bp, 17 predicted proteins | sample GrowelOW334metaG_FD_119756 | JGI IMG/M metagenome (GOLD analysis project Ga0172379, IMG submission 119756) | Groundwater microbial communities from an aquifer near a municipal landfill in Southern Ontario, Canada - Groundwater well OW334 metaG | ecosystem: Environmental > Aquatic > Deep...
AAGTTGTTTAGCGATCTCAAAAAATAAAGGTGCAGCTGTTTCTGATCCCCATTGAGATGATTTTGGCTCAAAAAGTATGACAAGAGTCAGGAATTTAGGATCATTTGCCGGTGCAAACCCGATAAAAGATGCAATGGTCTTTGAAGCATCATAAACGCCTTTTATTGGAACCTGGGCTGTCCCAGTTTTTCCCCCAATCGCAAACCCTTTCGGACGGTCCCATTTAGCTTCAGCATTTTCAACCGTTGAAACAAGCATTTTTCGGATAATTTCCGAGTTAGTTTGGGAAATAATTCTCCTTTCTACCTTAGGTTTAATTTCTGTTGTTTTATTTTCAGAAATAATCTTTTGAACTACATAGGGCTTCATAAGATACCCTCCATTAATTATGGAAGCAAATGCTCTAATCATTTGGATTGGTGTAATTGCGATACCCTGACCAAAGGTTACTGTTGCATAATCAATCGGGTACAATTCTGAAGGCGCTTTTAAATAACCTGAGGCTTCACCTTCAAGATCAATATTGGTATTTTGACCAAATCCATATTTTTGCAGATATTTATAAATGTTTTTATTACCTAATTTTTCGCCGATATAGACCATGCCTACATTTGATGATTTTTCGAGAATCCTAGTCATTGAAATTTTACCTTCGTATTTATCATTCCATGTTTTTATATTGTATTCACCGACGGCAACTTGGCCGGTTTCATTATAAGTATCATTAGGTTTAATTTTTTTTTCTTCTAAAGCAGCCGCAACTATTAGCGGTTTAAAAACCGAACCCGGTTCATAAAGTTCGGAAATTGCAAGATCTTTATAAAAATTTTCATTAAATAAATAATATTTTTCTAGATCGTAGTCCGGAAGACAAACCAATGACAAAATTGCCATGGTTTTTGGATCGGCTGTAATTACGCATCCTTTTTTAGCCTGATATTTTTCTAACCCCTCGAGTAATTTTTTCTTACTGATTTCCTGAACATTTTTATCAATTGTGAGAATCAGATCACGCCCATCTTCCGCTTCAACTCTTTGTTGAACGCCGATTAATATCGGCCTCCCTAAAATATCTCTTTCCGTTTCGACAAAACCGGGCAATCCTCTCAAATCACGGTCATAAAATCCCTCCAGTCCTAAATAACCAACGTCTTCGTTTTGGTTATCTTTGCCTAAAAAGCCTAGTATGTGCGCCGATAGAGAAGCTTCGGGATAAAATCTTTTTGTTTGATAATCAAAACCTATCCCCTTAAGATTTAATTTATCTAGTTTATCTTTTTGTTCTTGGGTAAGCCCGTTTGCAATGGCGACCCAATATTTTGTCATATCGAGTTTTGCCGATATTGATGCTTCATCTATCTCTAGGTTTTTACTTAATAAATTCAGAAGCTTATCTTTATCCTCAACTTTTTTTGGCTCAACATATAGTTGATAGCTATTTTGATTTAAAACTAAAGACTGATTTTTTTGATCGTAAATCCTTCCTCTTACAGGGTATAGTTTATTGGTTTTTAGATAAAGACTTTTATTGGCCGGTGAATAAATCACCTGAAGAAAAAAAAGGCGGACAATAATTGCTACATAAAATCCTATAAAAAGAAGAAAAATAAATTTGATTTTCATGTCTTAACGATATGCGTACTTTAACTGATCTATATACTGTGGTAGCGAGGAATTGGTAAAATCAAACTTTTTTGCCTGAATTTGGGCAAATTGCAACGAACTAAGACTGGCGACTTCTTTTTCTAAAGTTAAATTAGCTTTATGAAGTTTATCGGTTTTCTGTTCAAAATTATTGATTTCATCGCTGATTACTATTCCGGAAATAACCACAAACAAATTAAGAATGATCAATCCGACTACTACTACGCCTGTTATCCTCAAAAAAAAGTTTTTCATATATTGTTTTTAACGATTAATCTTAATTTGGCAGATTTTTCAAAACTTCTGCCCCTTCTATTCATAATTGGTTTTTTATTTAAAAGTTTTAAACTTGGATTTTTTGAAAAATTCTTGACAATCCGGTCTTCTAGCGAATGAAAAGTGACTACGGCAATTTTTCCATCATCTTTGATAATTTTTGTGGCTCCGATCAGACCGTTTTTTAAATTTTCAAACTCGTTATTAACTTGAATCCGTAAAGCCTGAAAAATACGTTTATAAGCGTTGTTGTCAGGTCCTCCGATTGCTTTGTCTATACAACCTATTAAATCTTCAACTACTTCCAGTTTCTTAAATTGACGTTTGATAATTATTTCATGGGCTATTTTTTCAGAATTAATTTCTTCTGAATTTTTGGCAAAAACATCAAAAAGTTCTTCTTTGGACAGATGATTTAATAAATATTTCGCCGTCATTTCAAAATTTGTATCCATTCTCATATCTAACGGCTCACTTAATTTCTTAAAAGAAAACCCCCGCCCGGACTGACTAATTTGTTTCATTGATAGTCCTAAATCAAAAACCACTCCGTCAACCGGAAAAAAATTATTTTCTTTAGCAATTTTTTCTATATTGCCAAAATTCCCCTGAACTAGCTTCAAACCCGTTAACTCGTTAACCCGTAAACCCTTTAACTGTTCTTCATCAAGGTCTAGCCCTAATACTTTTCCCCCTCTATCTAGAATCGCCCTACTATACCCACCCTCTCCAAACGTCGCATCAACATAAAGTCCACCTTTTTTTATTTCCAAAGCTTCGATGACTTGGTTCAATAAAACAGGTGTATGCATAATTCTTAATTCTTAATTTTTAACTCTTAATTTTTAATTTATATGTTTCCCATTTGGCTGCTTCCCATATCTCAAAATGATCCCCAACCCCTATAATTACAGCCTTATCTTTTAATTCGCCGTATTCCAATAAGTTTTTAGGAACTACAAATCGGCCTTGTTCGTCTATTTCCAGATAAACCAATGATGAAAAAATATATCGGCGGTTATCCATATCAGTTGGTTGAAGTAACGATGGATTCAATAGTTCAGTAGCTCTTTTTTCCCAATCATCTTTATCATATCCTGATAAGCAACTGCCAAATCCTTTTGTTAATATAAAAGTGTTACCCTTTAGAAGTTCCCGGACTTTTTTTGGCAATAACAAACGGCCCGAACCTGAAAAGTTAATTTGATATTCACCAAAAAACACCATATGATTCCATTATTAACCAAATTCAGCTCGTTGTCAAGCGAATTTAACCACAATTCACCCATTATTAAAGTGGTATAATTTATCCGTGCATAGATTATTAAAAAAAACTCAGGACTTCATATTTACCAAGCAAAAAAGTATTTTTTCTTCGGCAGTTTTACTGTCGTTTATGATTGTCCTGACAAGCCTTTCCGGTTTTTTGAGATATAGGATTTTAGCGGGATATTTTAATAAAGAAGAGCTTGATATATTTTTTGCTTCATTCCGGATTCCTGATATTATTTTTGAAATTCTGATAACGGGAGCGCTAACATCAACCTTTATTCCAATATATGTCAAATATAAGGCTAACAAAAAAGAACTTTCGGAAAATATTTCCTCGATTATAAACTTAATTTTTATTTTATTAACAGTTTTTGTCGTAGTTGTATCTCTTTTTTTAAATAAAATTATCCCCGCTTTAACTCCAGGCTATGACTTGGTTAAAATGGAAAAGATAATTAGTTTATCAAGGCTGCTGCTTTTAGGCCAACTGCCATTCTTTGTTTTAGGCAACTTCTTAACCGGGATCGGACAAGCAAACAAAACTTTTTTTCTATCAGCCTTAGCTCCTATTGTCTACAATTTAGCCATCATATTAACGACTATATTCCTTTATCCGACTTTATTTCTTTTAGCTCCTGTTTGGGGAGTGGTAATTGGTGCTTTTTTTCTTTTTGCTATTCAAATTCCTCTCTTTTTTAACTCGGACTTTAACTATCAATTCGTCCTGAAAAAAACTAAAGGTCTATCAGAATTTATCAAAATGGTTATCCCCAGAGCCTTTACCGTCATTGTAGCTCAAATTGATGCCACCATCGACCTGACTTTAACGACTTTTTTAGGATCGGGAGCATATACCTTTTTTTATCTAGCCCAACATTTACAATTATTACCCGTATCAGTAATTGGAATCGCTTTTGGACAGGCGTCCCTTCCGTATTTGACAGAAATGTTTCAAGAAAAAAAAACCGAAGAATTCAAAAAAATTATTTCTGACTCATTGCTTAATCTTTTTTACCTAACTATTCCTATTGCTTTCTTTTTTATTTTTGCCAGAACTCCATTAGTCCGTTTATTTTTCGGCGGGCAAAAATTTGATTGGGATTCAACCGTTTCAACTGCCGTTACCCTTTCCTATTTTTCTATATCACTACCTTTTCACGGCAGTTATTACTTTTTAACCAGATGTTTTTACAGTATGCATGACAGTCGGACACCGTTTTATGTCAGTATTTTTTCTATCTTCATCAATACTTCATTGAGTTTATTATCAGTCTTTATCTTTCATTTGCCGGTTTGGTCTCTCGCGTTATCTTTTTCAATCAGCATGATTATTAATTCTTCGTTGCTTTTTATAATTATTTCGGCCCGGCTTCACGGCCTGGGATTAAAAAGTATTTTTGTAGAAATAGGCAAAATGTTTTTTTCGGCTTTTTTGGCTGGGTTTGTCAGTTATTTTTCGATGAAGTTCTTGGACGGTTTGATATTTGATACCAGCAGAACAATCAATGTATTTTTACTACTCGCTTCAGTTGCCGGAATCCATTTTATACTATACTTATTCCTATCATGGTTATTCAATTTAAAAGAAATTTACTTACTGACATCACTCATTATAAAAATAAAAGAGTATCAGAAAAAGTTTACAGAGATTTATATCCAATATGAATGACGATAAAGAAAAACTTGTAGCAATCAGTGCTATCCAAAAAAAACTTCTTGGCAAAAAGTTAAGTTACCGGGAAACTTTTGCCGTAATGGATGAAATTGCTCATGAAAAATTGAGCGACGTTTTAACAACATATTTTGTCGCATCTTCTTTTAAAGAAGGATACAGTCCTCAGGAACTTTTTTATTTTACTAAAGCAATGGTTGAAACGGGAAATAAACTTAAGTTCAAAGGCATAGTTGCTGATAAACACTCTGTCGGCGGTATTGCCGGTACCCGTTCGACGATGATAATTGTTCCAATCATCGCCGCAGCCGGATTTCAAATTCCCAAAATTTCTTCTAGAGCTATAACAACTCCTGCTGGAACAGCCGATGTTATGGAAGCTATCGCATCAGTTGAATTCACTCCAAAACAAATTACAAAAATCGTTGAGGAAGTTGGTGGTTGTATTGCATGGAATGGGAAATTAGGAATTGCACCGGCTGATGATATTATTATTCGGGTTGAAGAACCTTTGTCTTTTGAGTCGTTCGATAAAATAATTATTTCTGTCATGGCCAAAAAAATTGCTGCCGGAACAACTCATTTAGTTTTGGATATTCCCATTGGTAAAACTGCTAAAATTCACCGTTTTTCTGAGGGAGAAAATGTGGCAAGAAAATTTGAGAATTTAGCCCACCATTTCGGCATCAAAGTTATTTGCGATGTAAATGAAACTTTAGAACCGGCTGGCCGGGGTATTGGTCCAATTTTAGAAGCACGAGATGTACTTTATGTTTTGGAGCAAAAAACTGACCGCCCCCTTAGATTGGAGGCTAAATCTCTGAGATTGGCCGGTAAATTATTAGATCTATGCTATAAAGAAAAAGGTGTTAATAAAAACGGTGAGGATGAAGCAAAAAAAATTCTTGAGTCAGGAGTTGCATTAAAAAAATTTCAAGAAATCGTAAAAGCTCAGGGCGGAGATCATAAAATTTCCTCTAACTCCTTATCGCTAGCTAAAAATAAATTTGATTTTCATTCGCATACATCTGGTAAAATTAAAGATATCAACAATCATAATCTAAGTACAATAGCAAAAATATTAGGTTCCCCAAAAGATAAAAAGGCAGGTATATATTTATTAAAAAAATTGGATCATTCAGTTAGTAAAAATGAACCTATCTTTACATTATATTCAGAGGATAAGTATAGACTTAAAGAGGCAGAAGCAACCTTAAAAAATTTACCAATTTTTAAAATCGAATGAAAAAAACAAATATATTACTGTTTTTGCTTATCGTCGTTTCCGTTTCGTTTTACCTTTTCTATAAAGAAGGTTCACTTCCAGTCAACAAAAATGATACAATTTCAAAAATGTTTGTAGTTAAACAAGGAGAACCTCTCGATACCATTGTAAATAGCCTGGCTAATGAAAGTCTTATCAGAAACAAGATTGTCTTTTACTTAGTTGTTAGGAAACTTGGGATCGAACGGAAGATCCAGGCAGGTGAATTTCGACTTTCTCCAAATATGAATGCAAATGAAGTCGCAAACACATTAACTCACGGAACACTTGATATTCAAATTACATTAATTGAAGGAATGCGCAAAGAAGAAATGGCCCAAGTAATTTCCAAAGCGCTTAATATTCCTGAAATAGAAGTCGTCAGATCAACTAAGGAAGGATATATATTTCCCGACACATATATGATTCCTAAAAATGCCACAATGGATGTAGTGCTTACAATCATAAAAAATAATAGTAAATTTTCAGACGTTATTAAAACTATCGCCAAAAAATCAAAACTAACGGAAAAGGAAGTTATGATTTTAGCGTCTCTTGTTGAACGGGAGGCAAGACAGCCGGAAACTCGAGAAAAAATTGCCGGTATTATTTTGAAAAGATATTTAGCAGATTGGCCGCTTGATCTTGACGCCACTCTTCAATATGTTCTTGGATACCAGTCACTGGATAAAACTTGGTGGAAAAATAGTTTGACCGATGAAGATAAAAAAATTGATTCTCCTTACAATACGTATAAGAATAAGGGTTTGCCGCCGGAACCGATATGTAGTCCTAGCTTATCTTCAATAGAAGCTGTCCTTAACGCAAATCCAAGCACGCCTTACTGGTATTATCTAACCGATCCTCAGGGTGTCATGCATTATGCAATTACCCTTGAAGAGCACGAGAATAATATCAGTAAATATTTGCATTGATTCATATCTCTAATTCGAGAGGGATTTCTTCGATTAAACTTTGCGCAGCGAATAATATTCTGCCGTTAACAACCTGAATATTATCAAGTTCGAAACTAGTTGGTTGTATCTCATGCCCAAGTATTAACCGTTCGATTATCTCTCCGATTATTTTAAATTCTTCTTGAGTAAGATTGTTAGAATTCTTTTGATAAAAAAATTGTGCAACTGAATCCACAATATTACTGTAGATTTCTTGTTTACTCTGACCTTCTTTTGGAACATCATATTGAAATGCACTAGCAACTAAATTTACTACTTGATATTTACTTCGAGGATCAAACTGGACTTGAGAGGTATCAATTCCTTTTTCATTACCAATTTTTATTAATCCCAGTTCTAGAGCTTTAATGATACTTAAGGCATCGGCTTTCCTTTTAAAACCAGATAATTCATCAAAAGTTATGCCTGATTCCTTAAATAACTCTTTTAAGACGGAACTACTTGCCGGATGCAGATTTAGATAATGAGAAAAAATTGCTTCATTTGATTCATATCCAAATTTATCCTCAATAATCGCATTACCAAAAAAATAACTAAAAATTTCTTCAAAAGGAATAATTCCAGTCTGTTCCTGACCTAAGACGTTAGTGCTAGTTACTGTCAAATCAATATACGGTCCTTTTTGAGTTTGATCATCAATGATTCTTGAGAGTGTTACATTGTCATAACTCATAATTTCTTGAGTCGGCTCAATCTCTCCCTGTTCGGCGGCAACTCCACAAGCATGAGCAATTTCATGAGCCAATAAATCCTTAGCTGCCAATTCATTTATACCTTCTGGATTAACTATTCCTATTTCTACTCCGCTTTCACCATATACTGTATCTCCTGTAACTTGAGGACCTGGTTGTTTTGCGTCAGCCGGTATAATTTCATTAAATGAAATTGTTTTTCGAATACCCGGATTACATAAAAGTGGCACTAGTGCTTGATAATATAAACTGTATTGAGCTGCTAAGTCTGGCGTTAAAGGTTTACGGGTTTCAGGTTGCCCTGTTGGTGCCACAGCATTTGCACTTCCACACGCTGATAGTATTAGCGCAGTGATAACAACAAAATTAAACAAAACTCGGTTTCTAAGCCTCATGTGAGGAATTATACACTAAGTTTAATATATTTACTATAAGATTAATATCTTGATTTTATCAAAAATCATTCCAAAGCATCTGGTTGTGGACCTCGTGATGATAGATGACTTCGGAATTTTTTACCCGAGTACCCAAATCAGATGGCGATCTATCAGCCGTTTTTTGTTTAAGATCAATAAATTTTTTCTTCATTTCCTCTCCAAGAATCAAGGTAACAAAATCGCTTTGACGGAAATGATTAATCGCGGTATTAATATCTCCGGGTAAAAATCTTGCCCTTGGTCTCTTTTCTTTGTCTATTTCTTCAGTCTTTCCTTCTAACCCGGTTTTAATTAACGAATAAATTAATAAATACGGATTGGCATCAGTTCCGACACTTCTTACTTCGATTCTTGCCGATTTTTCATTGTGCAAAGGAACTCTTACCATAGCTCCCCGATCAATTTCCGAAACTTTTATTTCATTGGGGGCTTCAAAGTGAGGGTCAAGCCTTCGGTAAGCGTTAACGCTGCTATTTAAAAGCAAACAAATATCATTAGCGCTCGATAGGATCCTTTCAATAAATTTCCAAGCAAGATCAGAAAGCTGTCCACGTCCATTTTTATCATGAAAAAGATTTTTGTTATTTTTAAAAATGGAAATATTTGTGTGCATTCCGCTACCATTGATTCCCATTACCGGCTTTGGTAAAAACGTCGCCGTCATCCCCATATTACGGGCTACTTGGCGGCAAATTAATTTATATATTTGGATTTGATCAGCAGCTATCATCGCATCAGCGTAACTATAATTTAGTTCAAACTGCGAAGGAGCTACCTCAGGATGATCTTTTTCATTTTCAAAACCCATGGCTCTTTGGGCCTCGGCTGACCGATCAATAAACTCTCTTAAAATATCTTTTGGCAATGAATGGTAGTAACCACCTGTTGAAACTAATTCAAATCCAACTTTTTCGTTATAAACTTGTTCTGCATCTATTCCTTTTACTAAAAAACCTTCGACTTCATTAGCAGCATAAACTTTGTACTGATATTTTTTGTATAAAACTTCTAAATAGCTTTTTAATATACCTCTCGCATCCATCTGATAGGGTTTTTCGTTTTGATCGATTATTTTTCCCATCATTAAAACTTTACCCGGACCAAAAACATCGCTAGGTAGCCACCAAAAGGCTGCCCAATCGATACCAAGACGTAAATCCGATTCAGCTTGACGGGCAAAACCTCTAATTGACGAACCGTCAAAGGTCATATTATCGTATGAGTTAAGAAAGAATTTTTTGTCGTAGTCGATCATGTGAAAACGACCTTCTAAGTCAGAAAAACCAATTGTCACCGCCTTTAATCTTTTTTCTTTTTTTAAGTAGTTTAGATAAAATTCCTTTAATTCTTTTTCAGAAGTTCCTTCTTTTCTCTTTTTTTTTGCGCTTAAATTCATTTCTTCCAACTCATCATAAGGAATCTCTAAAAAAGACCTCAAAGGTTTATTATCCATAAAATTATATTAATTTAATTATTAATTAATATAATTTACCTATTTTTTATATTAAAGTCAATCAATATTAAGTAAGTCAATCAATATTAAAGTAGTTCAAAATCAGTTATTCAGTTAACGGGTTAAAGGGTTAACGAGTTAGTTTAAATGATTTTTTTCAACCCGTTAACACGTTAACTCGTTAACAAGTTTTAAACAGTTTTTAACCGTTGTCTATGTTTTGCCTTCGTATCACCGCTCTTGGCTTGGCTCCCTCGGCTGGTCCGACATAACCGGCGGCCTCCAGTTGATCAAGAAGTCTGGCTGCCCGCGCATATCCGATCGACAATCGCCGCTGAAGTAGAGATGCTGATGCCTTGTCTTGTTGCATAATAATTTCTATGGCTTGATTAAAGTAAGTATCATTTTCTCCACCATTAACTGCAAAGGAGGCACCTCCGGCAGTTTTGATATTAACGGCTTGTTCCGTTACCTCTTGTGTATAGTGAACTTCAGGAGCCTGAGACTTTAAGAAGTTTACCAAGTTATTGACTTCACCTTCCGTTATGTACGGGCCTTGAATACGAACAGGCTTTGCTTTATCAGGGGGCAAAAATAACATATCTCCCCTACCTAATAATTTTTCCGCTCCGGGCATATCTATAATGACCCGTGAATCGATCATCGAAGAAACATTAAAAGCAATTCTAGTCGGAATATTGGCCTTCATTAAACCTGTGATAACGTCGACCGACGGCCTTTGAGTGGCTAAAATCAAATGAATTCCTGTGGCCCGCGCCATTTGAGCTACCCTAGTAATCAATTCTTCAGATTCTCCAGGTGCAAAGATCATTAAATCGGCTAATTCATCTATAACAAAAATAATATAAGGTTTTTTTTCTATTCCTGGAATTTGGTTATAACCTTCTACATTTCTTGCTCCAGCTTTAGCAAATAATTTATATCTCTCCTGCATTTCCCCAACCGTCCATTTTAAGGCGGAAATAATTTTTTCCGCATCCACTATAACTTCGGTTAGTAAATGTGGGATTGAATTATAAATTGAAAGTTCAACTCTCTTTGGATCAACTAAAATCATTCTTAAGTCTTCCGGACGGGTTCTAAAAAGAAATGCGGAAATCCAGGCATTTAACAAAACGGATTTACCTGATCCGGTCGCTCCAGCAATCAAAGCATGTGGCATTTTAGCAATCGAAGCGGCAACCGGCTGTCCGGAAACATCTAATCCTAACGGTACCAATAAAGGATCATTATTGGATGTGAAGATAGGAGATGATAATAAATGTTTTTCTGTCACAATTTCAGGTCTTTTATTAGGGATTTCAATTCCAACCAAAGCTCGACCAGGAATTGGAGCTTCAAGTCTTACCTGTCCGGTTGTTGCAGCAAGAGCCAGTGCTAAATCATTAGATAGTGCTGTAATCCTGGATAATTTTGTCCCTCGGGTGATTTCCAAAGCGTATTGAGTCACTGCCGGCCCTTTATTTACTTCTGCCACCCTTGCCTTGATTCCAAAAGAATCTAAAGTTTTTTCAATTGTCATGGCATTATAATTAACATCTCCACGATCGGCTTCTTTTTGAGATACATCGGCGAGCAAACTAATCGGTGGATAAACCCAAGTTGAATTTGTTGACTGAGGTAATGGTTTGATTGTTATCTCACCTTTCTTCTCCATGACGACCGAAGCTGATGAAAGAGGTGTAACAGATTTTTTCGCCTTCTCTTCAATCTTACTGTCTACAATAAATTGATTTTCTTGTTTTATGGATTTTTCACTGCCTTTAGTAAAAAACGACCTCAATAAATAATTTTTTATAAAAGATAGTCCTGATTTTAAAATTGTATAAATAAAAATTAAAAAAGCGTCAATCGATGTGTCGAGAAAAAGCACTAGACCGATAATTAAAATCACCCCCATAATTATGACGGCACCAGCAACAGAAAAATCTAATTTTAGATTTTCAAAAATACTTGAACCAATTTCTCCTGATTGAAAAACTCCAATCAAAGAAATAAAAATCATTATCAATCCGCTCGTTATATTTGGTTTGATAAATTTAAATTTTTTAGTATTAAAAAAATGAATAGAAACAAGCAGTAGAATTAAAGGGATAAAAATAGATAAGCCACCAAACTTGGCCACTAACGTCTGGTTTAATTGGTAAAGTATTCTTCCGCTTTCTAAATTAGCAAAACTTTTTATAAAAGAAACAAGAAAAATTAAAGCAGAACCAAAAATAATAAAACCGAATATATTAAATATCGTTCCCTTATTAATTTTTATCTTCAAAAACGGCAATTTGAATAAAGATTTTCGTCTAGCCATATTTTTCATTGTAACGACAAAGAGCGTTAAAATCAATTGTTATTATGGAGATTATTTTATCATCTGCAGATTCACCCTGCCCATATTATCAATCTGATAAACTTTCACTTTTATTTTCTGACCTAATTTAACGACATCTTCAGGACGTTTAACAAAGCCTGTTCCCATTTTTGAAACATGAACTAGGCCTTCTTTTCCGGGAACCATTTCCACAAAAGCTCCAAAAGGAAGCATTCGTTTGACTTCACCTTCAAACTCTTCGCCAACCTGAATCTCACGGGTAATATTGCCAATATGGGCAACTGCCTCATCAACCTTGGCTCGATCTAATCCGGAAACGGTCACTTTACCGTCATCGTCTACGTTGATTTCGGTCTGAGTGCGGGCAATAAGAGCGCGAATATTTTTTCCTCCCGGTCCTATAATCTCTCCGATTTTATCTGGAGGAGGTGTTAAGACGACCACTTTTGGTGCATAACGGGAAACTTCTTTCCTAGGGCTGGAAATGACTTTATTCATTGCCTCAAGAATTTTTAACCGGGCTTCTTTGCCTTGGATAAAAATATCTTTGATCATTTTTGAAGTCAAACCTTTATTTTTTACATCAAGCTGTATCGCCGTGATACCATCAATAGTTCCAGCTATTTTAAAGTCCATCTCTCCGGCAAAATCTTCCAAACCAACGATATCAGTTAAAACCGCATATTCGTCATCTGACTTAGAAACAAGCCCCATCGCCACTCCGGCAACGGCCTGTTTTAAAGGTACGCCAGCATCCATTAAAGATAACGATGAACCTGAGACACTACCCATAGACGAAGATCCGTTTTCAGAAAGAATTTCAGAAACAACTCTAATTGCGTAAGGAAAATCTTCTGTCGAAGGCAAGACTGGTTCAATGGCTTTTTCAGCTAATGCTCCATGGCCAATAGCCCTTCTGGATGGTCCTATCATTCTACCTGTCTGACCATAGGAATATGGACCATCGGAATAATGATGAATATATCTTTTTACTTCTTTTCCTTCTGGACCTTCAATAGTTTGCTCCAAAGTTGTTGAACCTAAAGTAGCAATCGAAAGTACTTGTGTTTGTCCTCTTTGAAATAAAGCTGAACCATGAGTTCGTGGTAATAATGATACTTCAACATTCAAATCTCTTACCTGATTAAATTCTCTTCCATCAGGTCTGGTTTTCTTTTCTAATATGTCCGATTTTATATTTGCGTAATTATATTTTGTAATCGCAGCTAAGATTTGTTTCGTATCAAACTTTTTTTCTAACTCTTCATAAATTGAATCAACGATTTCCTTAATCATTTTACTGTCACTTCCGGCAGTTGAAGCGGATTGTTTTACCGCCTCTGTTACCTGCTTTGCATATTTAGATTTAACCAGTTTAATAATTTCAGAATAATCAGATTCATCCGGAGCAACGTCTTTTTTCTTACCGATTTCTTTAGCGATATTTTCAATAAATTCGATTATTTTTTTATTTTCAATTTTAGCCATCTCTATTCCTTCCTGAATTATTTCGTCTTTAATTATGTTGGCTTTTGTTTCAATCATCAAAACTTTGTCTTTTGAAGATGCAACTACCAGATCAAGGTCAGAAAATTCCTGTTCATTTTCAGTTGGATATAAAATAAAAGCACTTTCTTTTTTCTCAGCGGAACTGACGTATCCTACCCGGACTGTTGAAATTGGGCCGGCCCAAGGAATTGAAGAAACTGAAAGGGCCATCGATACTGCAATTGCAGACAGTACTTCAGGGTCATTAACACCATCAATCGATAAAAGAGTTACAACAACTTGAACCTGTTTTTTATATGTCTTTGGAAATAGTGGCCTGATTGATCTATCAATTAACCTTCCATTTAAAACCGCTTCATCTGATGGACGACCTTCTCTCTTAACCCATCGGGAACCTTTAATAAGTCCACCGGCATAAAGTTTTTCTGCATATTCAACGGACAGTGGAAAGTAATCAAGATTTGGATTTTCCGGTCCGATTGCGACTGTAACTAATACGGCTGTGTCACCAAGGGTTGCATAAACTGAAGTATCAACCGCCTGAGCTAACTTTCCAAACTGAAGGGTTAATTTCTGTCCATCGATTTCAATCGATTTCTCAATAATTTTCATAAGAAGAATTTTGTGGAATTTTAATTATTTCTTAAGACCTATCTCTTTAATCAATTTTTTATATCTTTTTTCATCCAACTTTTCTAGGTAATTAAGAATTCTTCGCCTTTTAGCAATTACCTTTAGAAGTCCGCGTCGTGAATGATTGTCTTTTTTATTAATTTCTAAATGTTCAGCTAATTTATCTATCTTAAGACTTAGAAGGGCAACTTGAACTTCAGGAGAACCTGTATCGCCTTTTTTTTGACCGAATTTATCAATTATTTTTTGTTTATCATCCTCTAATGTAGTTTTTGGAGCCTCAAGGACTTTTTTAACTTTTACTTTTGTTTCCTTAACGACTTTTGCAGTTTTTGCTACCTTAGTAACTTTTTTCGCTTTTTTAACTTCTTTAACTTTAACCATAGTTTCCTATTATAATTGAAATTAATGATACTTGCAAGAGAGAAATACGGAAAAAAACTTATATTTTTATCTTTAATTTTCGGCTTGATTACTTTTTTTGTATTCTTTATGTCTCCATCAAATATTTTTATAATTACAATGTTGAATATTATAGTAAGCGCTTTTTTCTTTTTTTTATTCAAAGTTTTTTTTGAAAAAAAACTGGCATTTTCTCTAACACTACCTATATTTTTGATTCTAATTCTTTTATCTCTTAAACTTTTTGACCCTTTAAATCTAACTTTAATTGTTTTCTTCTCAATTGCTGTAGCAGTGTTGATTCGATGATATATTATTTTTTAGGCGAAGGAGTGGATTTTGTAAAATTATATCCCATAAGCGCAAAACCTAACAAGGCAACTCCAAAACTAATAGCGGTCGAAACATTAAGAAACTCTGCCCATTGAGGATTGTTAGCTAACAAAGATCCTAAATGCATATTAACGCTTGCTACAAAAGCTACAAATCCTAATTTAAAATCAAAATGTCCCAATGCTCGTCTTTGCGCTGAAGTTAAAGGTGCTTTTTTTTGTTTATTTTCCATTGGTGCTAATATTATCATATTTAGACCTATAATACAACAAGTAGACGAATCCTAGTCCAAATAGTAAAAAAAATTAGTTGTATATAAGTTATAATTTATTCATGCAAAAAAAATTCTATGTTACAGCTGCGATTCCTTATGTTAATGCTGCGCCTCATATCGGCCATGCTTTAGAATTTATTCAGGTTGATGTTGTTGCCCGTTTCCATAAGCTTCTTGAGGATAATGTCACCTCATTAACCGGCGGAGATGAAAATGCCTTAAAAAACGTTCAGGCTGCGGAAAAAGCCGGAGTACCGGTTCAAGAATTTGTAGATAAAAATGCCCAACTTTTTTTGGATTTGACAAAGAAACTCAATACTCCATTTGACGTTTTTCAAAAAGGAACCAGTCCTTCTCACTTTAAATCCAGTCAAGACCTCTGGAATAGATGTTTTGAAAAAGGCGATATTTATAAAAAAAATTATGAAGGTTTGTACTGTGTCGGTTGTGAAACTTTTTATTCTGAGGATGAACTTAATGAAAAAGGTGAGTGTTTTGAACATCCCGGCAAAAAATTAGATAAAGTTTCTGAATCCAATTATTTTTTTAAGCTTTCTTCCTATCAGTCCCAATTGGTCCAATTAATCCAATCAGACCAATTAAAAATATTCCCCGAATTCAGAAAAAACGAGGTTCTGTCTTTTTTGAAAGAACCATTGCACGACATCAGTATTTCCCGTTCAAATGAACGGGCAAAAAACTGGGGAGTTCCTGTTCCCAATGATCCAACACAGCGGATATACGTGTGGTTCGATGCCTTGAATATTTACCGCTCCGGGGTTGATGAAAAAACCTGGCCAGCCGATCTCCACATTATTGGAAAGGGAATCATCAGATTCCATACCGTTTACTGGCCGGCTTTCTTGCTTTCAGCTGGACTACCTTTACCAAAAGCGGTTTTTGCCCATGGATATCTGACCGTTAATAACCAAAAAATGTCAAAGTCTGTCGGCAATATAATCGACCCTTTGGAGATTATTAAAAAATATGGAATCGATCCTTTGCGTTATTATTTACTTCGAGAAATTCCTCCGTTTGATGACGGCGATTTTTCTTATCGAAGACTTGATGAGATATACAGTTCCGATTTAGCCAATGAACTCGGTAATCTAGTCATGAGAATTACCACCCTCGCTGAAAAAGACAAGTTGGTGACTACCAACGAAGTCAGGTACCGAATGGTACCTGATGAAACCCTTAAACTCTTTGATAACTTTCAATTTAATCTTATCTTAGAAAATATTTGGAAAAATATTAAATTATTAAACAAGCAAACTGACGACTTTGCCCCTTGGAAAAAGACTTCGGAAGAGCGTAAAGAATTTTTAACGAAATCATTAAACTCAATTAATCAAATCGGTTTCGAACTTCAACCCTTTCTTCCGAAAACTGCTGAAAAAATCCTAAAAGCAACGACAGGAAAGATTTCAAAAATATTACCTTTATTTCCCAGATTATGAAAAAACAATTAAATAAACTCCGTATGTGGATTAAGCAACACAAAAAAATTGTTATTTCTGTTGGGAGTATTGCTATTTTATTATTTATTTATTTTTTCATTTTTTATAAGCTCCCCTCACCTCAAAGCTTAAAAAATTATAAAGCCACTCCGCTATCAACTCATATTTTAGACCGTAACGGGAAATTACTTTATCAGCTTTATCAGAAACAAAAAAGGTCTCCGGTAAAAATTAACGATCTACCTAAATATGTAGCCCAGGCATCGGTTTCAATCGAAGATAAAGGTTTTTATCAGCACGCGGGAATTTCAATTTTTGGCGGGATGCTCAGAGCAGTTAAAGACACATTATTTCGACAACAACTTCAAGGTGGATCAACAATCACCCAGCAATTAGTTAAATCGGCTCTCCTTTCTCCTGAACGGACCATTCAAAGAAAGATTAAAGAAATAGTCCTAGCTCTTTGGACTGAAAAAATTTTTTCTAAAAACGAAATCCTTGAGCTTTATTTAAATCAGATTCCTTATGGAGGCGCAGTTTATGGTGTGGAAGAAGCATCGCAAAGATTTTTTGGAAAACAAGCAAAAAAATTAACTCTCGAAGAAGCAGCATTTCTGGCCGGATTACCTCAAGCACCCTCTCAATATTCTCCGTATAACAATCCTGATCTAGCGGTCAAAAGACGTAATGAGGTCCTTAAGGCGATGTATGAACAAAAATATATTGACAAAACCGCCTACGAAAAAGCAATTAAAACTAAAATTGTTGTCAAGCCGTTTGAAGAAAAAATAAAGGCTCCTCACTTTGTTTTTTATATAAAAAATTTATTGGAACAAAAATATACAACTAAAGAAATTGAGGAGGGCGGATTAAAAATAACAACAACTCTTGATCTTGACGTGCAGGAAGAGGCAGAAAAAATCTTGAAAGAAGAATTGGATAAGGTTAAGGAGCTTGATGTTTCAAACGGAGCGGTTTTGGTAACTAGACCACCAACCGGAGAAATTCTGGCAATGGTAGGATCAGTTGATTATTTTGCCACCGCCAGCGGTACTTTTAATGTAACTACTTCGGACCGACAACCGGGAAGCTCAATTAAACCAATTAATTATGCGATTGGTATTGAAAGAAAATTAGTGACGGCAGCAACAGTTTTTATCGATTCACCAACTTGTTTTGTCGGCGGCGGACAACCAAAAGGATACTGCCCTGTAAATTACGACGGAAAATTCCACGGACCGCAGGCTTTAAGGTTTTCTCTAGGCAACTCATATAACATTCCCGCTGTAAAGATGCTGGCTCTAAACGGGGTTAAGGAGTTTGTTGCTTCAGCTTCCGCTTTTGGGATAAATAGTTTTAAGGATCCGAAAAATTACGGGCTTTCGCTTACTCTCGGTGGAGGCGAAGTCAAGATGACGGAAATGGCAACTGCTTTTTCATCTTTTGCCAACCGCGGTGTTGTTAAAGAACTTAATCCAATTTTAAAAATTGAAGATAAATTTGGCAAAATTTTATACGAATTTAAGAGTCCAAATTTAGTTGTCAATATTAAAAAGCCTCTCGGCTACCCAAGTTTTTTTTCTATCGGAGGAAAAAAACCGCTTTCGGAAGAAACAGCTTTCATCATCTCTCATATTTTGCTTGATGACAATGCCCGCTCTCAAGCTTTTGGACCCGGATCCCAGCTTGTTATCCCAGGACGTGCAGTATCAGTCAAAACAGGAACAACTGATGACAAACGCGATAACTGGACGATTGGTTATACTCCAAATTTTATGACAACCGTTTGGGTAGGAAATAATGATAATACACCTATGAATCCTTATCTTGCTTCAGGTGTCACAGGCGCTGCACCTATCTGGAATCGGGTTATGATCTACCTTTTGAAAACTCAACCTGATCTTTGGCCAATTAGACCAAGCAATGTCCTCGGCGAACAAGTATGCTGGGATTCAGGAGATTTAATGACAAAAAAAGAAGATGGAACAGAAAGTTGTAAAGCTCGATTTGAATATTTTGTTAAAGGAACCGAGCCGAAAGAGCCCCACCTTTTCAAACAAACCGTGGCGGTTACTAAAGACGATAAACTGGCTCCTGCCAATTGGCCTGAAGTCGAAATGAAAGAAAAAACCCTGATTAAAGATATGTTTGGACTATATTGTGTCGACTGTTCCCATGAGAATGAACCGTATCAAAATGTTAGACTTTAAAAAAATAAAATCTATCGCCATCGTTGGTTTATCTGACAATCCTGAACGACCTTCTTACGAAGTTGCAAAATATCTAATCAGTAAAGGTTTTAAAATTTTTCCTGTTAATCCAAACATTAATAATGTTCTTGGAATAAAAAGTTATAAAAAACTTTCTGATATTAAAGAAAAAATAGACGTGGTTGATATTTTTAGAAAGTCCGAATTCGTTGGTCCAATCGTTGATGAAGCTATCAAAATTGGAGCCAAAAACATTTGGATGCAAGAAGGTGTCGTCGATGAAGTATCCGCCAAAAAAGCACGCACTGCCGGTTTAACCGTCATTATGAACATGTGTATGATGAAGCAACACAAACTCGTTAACCCTTTAACCCGCTAACTCTTTAACAGTTTTTAATAATGCTCTTGACAAACTAATAGCATACTAGTATGATAGTACCATCATGAACAAGATAGGGGAGCTGGTGGAAGCTTTTTTGAAAAATAAAACAAGCGCTGAGATGCTAGATTTTTTAAAAGGCATTTTAACACCGAAAGAATTTGATGAAGTTGTCACCCGTTTGCAGATTGTCAAACTTTTAAAAAGCGGTCTCCCCCATCAAGAGATTGCACGAAGACTTAAAGTCGGTGTAGCAACGGTGACGAGAGGATCGAGAGAATTAGGTATGGGAAGATTTAAAAAAATATGAAAATTAAAATGAATTCTAAAAATTGGTGGACTTGCCAACTCTGGTGAAGCAGAAGATTTTTTGATGATCAAACCTCTGCTTCAAGCGGAGGCTTTTTTTTGTAAACAATTACTAATTTAAATTAAAAAAAATTATGAAAAACACACAATTTACACTTTCTGAATCAGAGATACCGGAATATTATTTAAATATTTCTTATTATTTAAAAAAATATTTGGGGAAATTGCCTGACCCACCATTAAATCCGGCGACAAAAAAACCAGCCGGGCCGGCAGATTTATCAGCAATATTTCCTATGGAAATAATTAAGCAAGAAGTTTCTCTTGAAGAGAAAATTGCTATTCCCGAGGAAGTTAGGGAATTATATAAACTATATCGGCCGACTCCACTTATTAGAGCTTATCGTTTAGAAAAGTTTCTTAATACTCCTGCTCATATTTACTATAAATATGAAGGTGTCTCTCCAACAGGAGCACATAAGTTAAATACGACTATTGCTCAAGCTTACTACAATAAAAAAGAAGGGGTAAAAACTCTTATTGCCGAAACCGGCGCTGGACAGTTTGGATCAGCTTTAAGTCTTGCTTGTAATTACTTTGGACTTAAGTGCCAGATATTTATGGTCAGAGTTTCCTACGATCAAAAACCTTACCGAAAAACCGTTATGCAAATATATGGTGCAGACGTTACCGCAAGTCCTTCTACGAAAACTGAGTTCGGTAAAAAAATCTTGACAAGTAATCCGAATCATACCGGAAGTTTAGGAATTGCTATCAGCGAAGCTCTTGAAACGGTCATGAAAACTAAAGGATCTAAATATTCTCTTGGCAGCGTATTGAACCATGTCTCGCTTCACCAAACAGTGATTGGACAAGAAGCAAAAAAACAGATGGAAAAAG